>JACCDY010350485.1_pt1 | contig 27221 bp, 25 predicted proteins | sample 7446391 | NCBI WGS metagenome assembly JACCDY01 (sample SAMN15323451, study PRJNA562643) | freshwater metagenome | isolation source: river surface water | place: USA:Blue River Watershed | collected 2017-08-18 | reverse complement strand
GGTGAAGTGCACCGCCTAGCCAACCCCGGCAGCATTCCGTTAGAAATCATCGAAGTGCAGTCGGGCAGCTATTTGGGTGAAGACGACATCGTGCGTTTTGAAGACACCTACGGACGCTCAGACAACAAATGACAAACCCAAAAATCTACGTTGCAGGCCATCGCGGCATGGTGGGTTCGGCCATCGTGCGCCACTTGCTGGCGCAGGGCGTGGCGCAAAGCCAAATCGTCACCCGCACCCATGCCGAGTTAGACCTGACCAACCAAGCTGCAGTGCAACAGTTTTTTGCCGCCGAAAAACCCACGCAGGTGTACTTGGCTGCCGCCAAAGTCGGTGGCATTCACGCCAACAACGTCTACCCCGCCGACTTCATCTACCAAAACCTCATGATGCAAGCCAACGTCATTGAGGCGGCATTTCAAAACGGTGTGCAAAAGCTGTTGTTCTTAGGCTCCAGCTGCATCTACCCGCGCATGGCGCAGCAGCCCATGCGGGAAGACGCGTTGCTCACTGGCACGCTAGAGCCAACGAACGAGCCCTACGCCATTGCCAAAATTGCCGGCATCAAGCTTTGCGAAAGCTATAACCGCCAATACGGCGCAAGCCACGGCGTGGACTACCGCAGCGTCATGCCTACTAACCTGTATGGCCCTGGCGACAACTACCACCCCGAAAACAGCCACGTCATTCCTGCGCTCATTCGCCGCTTCCACGAGGCCAAGCTAGCCAATGCGCCCAGCGTGGCCATTTGGGGCACTGGCACACCGCGCCGCGAGTTTTTGTATGTAGACGACATGGCAGCAGCCAGCGTGCATGTCATGCAGCTGCCCAAAGCCACTTACGACCAGCACACCACCCCCATGCAGAGCCACATCAACGTGGGCAGCGGCTCGGATGTGACCATTGCCGAAGTGGCACAAACCATCGCCCAAACTGTGGGCTATGCAGGCCAGATCGAGTTCGACGCCTCCAAGCCCGATGGCGCCCCGCGCAAGTGGATGGACAGCTCGCGCCTCAATGCCCTTGGCTGGCAAGCCAAGGTAGATTTACACAATGGCCTCGCTGCCGCCTATCAAGACTTTGTGAGCAAACTATGACGCAACACCACCAACCCAAAGTAGCACTCATCACGGGCATCACAGGCCAAGACGGTTCGTACCTTGCTGAATTTTTGCTAGAGAAGGGCTACATCGTTCACGGCATCAAGCGTCGTGCGAGTTCGTTCAATACCCAGCGTATTGACCACATCTACCAAGACCCACATGTTGAACATGCCAACTTTAAGTTGCACTATGGCGACCTAAGCGATACCAGCAACCTCATCCGCATCGTGCAAGAAACTCAGCCCGATGAAATTTATAACCTCGGCGCACAAAGCCACGTTGCCGTGTCATTTGAGTCCCCCGAATACACCGCCGACGTAGACGGCATTGGCACCTTGCGCCTGCTAGAAGCCATTCGCATCTTGGGCCTTGAGAAGAAAACCCGCTTCTACCAAGCCAGCACTTCAGAGCTGTATGGCTTGGTGCAAGAAATTCCCCAAAAAGAAACCACGCCTTTCTACCCACGCAGCCCTTACGCCGTGGCCAAAATGTACGCGTATTGGATCGTCGTCAACTACCGCGAAGCCTATGGCATGTATGCCTGCAACGGTATTTTGTTTAACCACGAAAGCCCACGCCGTGGCGAAACATTCGTCACGCGCAAAATCACGCGTGGCTTGGCCAACATCGCCCAAGGCTTAGAGCAATGCCTATACATGGGTAATTTAGATGCCCTACGCGACTGGGGCCACTCTAAAGACTACGTGCGCATGCAATGGATGATGTTGCAGCAAGATAAAGCGGAAGACTTCGTGGTTGCTACTGGCGTACAACACAGCGTGCGCCAGTTCATCCAATGGAGCGCTGAAGAATTGGGCGTTACTCTGAAGTTTGAAGGCAAAGGCGTGGATGAAACCGCCACCGTAGCCGCCATCAAAGGCGACAAAGCCCCCGGCCTCAAGGTGGGTGACGTGGTGGTCAAAATCGACCCACGCTACTTCCGCCCCACCGAGGTCGAAACCCTGCTGGGCGATCCATCCAAAGCCAAAGCCAAACTGGGCTGGACACCAGAAATTACCGTGCAGCAAATGTGTGCTGAGATGGTGGCTACCGACTTGCAAGAGGCCCAAAAGCATGCGCTTTTAAAGAAGCATGGCTACAACCTCAATGTGAGTGTCGAATAAGCCGCATCATTCTTGTCTAGGGCAAAACTCGAGGGGTGAAAAGCAATAGATTTGTCATTTCCATTGGATAATGCAAAGCTTTGCTTCCAAGTGAAAGGCGGTAGCGTGGCTGCAGCACTTAGCAAAGTATTCAGTTTTTAATTTTGCAAACCCTGCACACCTTGCCCCAGCACATAGCCATCATCATGGATGGCAATGGCCGCTGGGCCCAAAAACGCCACATGCCCCGCACAGTGGGTCATGCCAAAGGGGCGGCGGGTGTGAAGGCTTTGGTCGAGCACTGCGCCAAACTGGGCATCAAGTGCCTCACCCTCTTTGCCTTTAGCACCGAAAACTGGAGTCGCCCAGTCGACGAGGTGTCCACTCTCATGGGGCTGTTTGTGCAGTACCTTGAAAAAGAAATGGCCGCCCTCGCAGCCGCAGGTGTGCGATTGAAAGTCATCGGTGATGTGGCCGGTTTTCCGGCAGAGCTGCAAACCCGCATCCACGCGGCAGAGGCTGCCACACAAACCAACCAAGCTATAACCCTGTGCGTGGCTGCGAACTACGGCGGCCAGTGGGATATGGTGCAAGCTGTTAAAAACTGGCAAGCCGCCAACTCTACGCTTAATGCAGATCAGCTCACGCAAGAGCAGCTGGCGCAGCACCTCAGCACCGCAGGCATGCCTGAGGTTGACTTACTCATCCGCACAGGGGGCGAGCAGCGCATCAGCAACTTTTTGCTGTGGCAAGCGGCTTATGCCGAACTGTACTTTACCGACGCCCTTTGGCCCGAATTTGACGAAACCGAGCTCAACAAAGCTTTGCACTGGTACGCCAACCGCGAGCGTCGTTTTGGCAAAGTTACCTACTCTCATCTAGAAAAAACCGCATGACAGAACAAGCTGTAAACCACAACGACGAAGACGAAATCAGCCTCCTGGATATATTGGTTACTTTGGCCGAGTCGTGGAAGCTGCTGGTATTTGGCCCGCTCATCGCGGCTGCGCTTGCTGGTGGATTGAGCTTTTTATGGCCTAAAACCTTTGAGTCGGTGGCCATTATTCGGCTGACCGAAGAAGAGGTGGCTTTGTTGCACGCAGCGCCTGTGCTTGACTCGCTCATTGACAAGTTTGGCTATCTGCAAAATGCCGATGGCATCAAAGATGATGCACGCGTTGCACTAAAGAAAGACCTAAGCTTTTCAACCGATAAAAAAACAAAGTTTGCAACTGTGGTGGCTAGGGGGCGCACCCCAGAATCGGCCCAAGCCTTAGGGCAAGCAGCCATGAGTGCTTTGTTAATTGAGCTCAAGCCAAAAGGCAAAGAAAAAGAAGCTATTCTTCAAGAAATAGCTGTTAACAACCAGCTCATTGCAGATGGCGTGATATTGGTTGAGCGTCAGGGGGCCAAGCAAAACAATTCAAACAATTTAAACAATTTAAACAATTCAAACAATTCAAACAATTTAAAAGGAAATATTGCCAACTTAAAGTTAAATAACTTAGAGCTTGGGTTGAAGCTTCAAGCCAAAGGCGGCGAGGTGTTTGCGCAAGATCCAAGCTTGCCACAGCGTGTAACATCGCCTAAACGCAGCATGGTTGTATTGTCGGCTCTGGTAGCTTCCGGTTTTGCTTTGTTATTGTTTGTGTTCATTCGGAAAGCGTGGCGTAATGCTGAGAACGATCCCGAATTACTATTAAAGATTGCAACCATTAAGAGAAACTTGAATTGGAAATAATTCTCTGAACAAGAAATCACCAACTGGAAATATTTTAAAATGAAAAAAATTCTTATTACTGGTGCTGATGGATTTATTGGGTCGCACTTAACTGAGTTGTTGATGCGCGAGGGTTATGTCGTTAAGGCGCTTTCTCAATACAACTCCTTTAACTATTGGGGTTGGTTGGAAGATGTTGAATGCCGTAGTGATATTGAAGTATTAAATGGTGATGTGCGTGATCCGCATTATTGCAAGCATATTACGAAAGATGTCGACATCGTCTTTCATCTTGCTGCCCTTATCGCTATACCTTATTCATATGTAGCGCCAGATAGTTATGTAGATACCAATGTCAAGGGGACGTTAAATATTTGTCAAGCGGCGTTGGAGAACGGCGTAAGTCGTGTCATTCATACATCAACAAGTGAAGTCTATGGAACTGCGCAATATGTACCAATTGATGAAAAACATCCCTTGCAAGCGCAGTCGCCATACAGCGCCTCCAAGATTGGCGCAGATGCAATGGCCATGAGCTTTTTCAACGCCTTCGACCTTCCGCTGACCATTGCGCGCCCGTTCAACACCTACGGCCCCCGGCAATCTGCCCGCGCCGTCATTCCAACCATCATCAGCCAGATTGCCAACGGCAAGAAGCAGATCAAACTGGGTGATGTGTCGCCCACCCGCGACTTCAATTACGTTGCCGACACCTGCCGCGGCTTTCTCGAACTGGCACGTTGTGACAAAGCCATAGGCGAGACCGTCAACATTGGTTCGAATTTTGAAATATCTGTTGGTGACACCCTCAACATGATCAAAGAGCTGATGGGCAGCGACGTGGAGTTTCTGGCCGACGAGCAACGCCTGCGCCCCGAAAAGTCTGAAGTTTTCCGCTTGTGGTGTGACAACACGAAAATCCGCGAACTCACCGGCTTCGAGCCCGCCTACGACATCCGCACCGGGCTCAAAGAAACCATCGACTGGTTCACCCGCGCTGCAAACCTTGCCAAGTACAAGGCCGACATCTACAACGTTTAAACAATGTTTGAAGCCCTGATCAAGTTCGTCCGCGAACACTACCGAAGTTCAGATTTCATCCCGCTGCATGCCCCGATCTTTTCGGGTCGCGAGCGACAATTCGTCGTTGACACCATCGACTCCACCTTCGTTTCAAGTGTCGGCGCCTACGTTGACCGCTTCGAGCGCGATATGGTCGCCTACACCGGCAGTCCGTGTGCTGTTGCCACAATGAACGGCACGGCAGCGCTGCATATCGCTCTGAAACTGGCTGGCGTTCAGCAGGGCGATCTGGTGATCACCCAGCCCCTGACCTTTGTGGCCACCTGCAACGCCATCGCCTATTGCGGTGCCGAGCCCGTGTTCACCGACGTGGATCGACACACCCTTGGGCTATCGCCCCGTGCCATGGACGAATGGCTCCACAACCATGCCCAAATGGATGAGGATGGCCTTTGTCGAACCCGCGCCGACAAGCTCGTCATCCGGGCTTGCCTGCCCATGCACACCTTCGGCCATCCCGCCGACCTGGACGGCCTGGTTAACGTCTGCGCCCGCTGGAACATTGCCTTGGTCGAAGACGCCGCCGAATCGCTTGGCAGCCTGTACAAAGGTCGCCACACCGGCACGATCGGCCTCTTGGGCACGCTGAGCTTCAATGGCAACAAGATTATCACCACCGGCGGCGGCGGCATAGTCCTCACAAACGAGACTTTGGGAGCCCGCGCCAAGCACCTAACCACCACCGCCAAGCAGCCCCATCCATACGAATACGTTCACGACGAAATCGGCTACAACTACCGCTTGCCGAACCTGAATGCGGCACTGGGCTGCGCCCAACTGGAGCAACTCGAAGCCTTCGTCGCCAACAAACGCGAGCTGGCCGCGCAATACGCCGCGCACTTCAGTGGCAGCGACCTGCAATTCGTCACCGAACCCAAAGCCTGCCGCTCCAACTACTGGCTCAATGCCGTGGTCTGCGATAGCCGCGAGCAACGCGATCACTTGCTCAAGTCGACGAACGACGCTGGCGTCATGACCCGCCCGATCTGGGCGCTCATGAACCGACTGCCAGCCTACGCCCACTGCCGCCAAGGCTCATTGACCCAGGCCGAGTGGCTGGAAGCTCGCGTGGTCAACTTACCCAGCAGCGTGTTGCCGCAATGAGCGTGAAACGGGTCGGCATCTTTGGCACCTCGGGCATGGCCCGGGAGGCGGGTGACGTGGCCAACGAGCTTGGCTACACACCGCTTTATGTTGCACGCGATCAGGCCGAACTCAATGCCTGGCAGTACCCAGCCGAAGCTATCCTTGAATCCGATGTTCTTCGCTATCGGTCCATGCCTTTTGTTATCGGCATTGGTGAAAACAACATCCGAGAAAAAGTCGCTAACCGCTACAGTGATCAGCTCACTTTCTGCAATCTGATACACACAAGTGCCACATTTGGCTACCTGCAACGCAAGGCCATTGAATGCCAACAGGGCATCATCGCCTGTGCTGGTGTCCGTTTCACCAACAGCATTCAGGTGGGCGATTTCTGCATCTTCAACCAGAACGCAACCATTGCACACGACGTTGTCATTGGTGACTTTGTCAATATTGCACCCAGCAGCACGGTTTCTGGCAATGTCGATATTGGCAACAACTGCTGGATCGGGGCCGGTGCCGTGCTCAACCAAGGCACGCCAGAAAACAAGCTGCGCATTGGCAGCCACACCACGATTGGCAGTGGTGCCGTGGTGATTCGCTCCTGCGAATCCCATGCAGTCTACGCAGGCGTACCCGCCCAAAAAATCAAATGAAAACCTTGATCATTGCCGAGGCCGGCGTCAACCACAACGGTGATATTGAATTGGCCAAACAGCTCATTGCGGCGGCCAAGGCCGCTGGTGCTGACATTGTCAAATTCCAGACCTTCAAGACCGCCAAGCTGGTAACCAAAACAGCCGAAAAAGCCTCATACCAAAAAGGCACCACCGACGCCGACGAGAGCCAATACGCCATGATCAGCAAGCTTGAACTCTCCAGGGCGGAGCATGAGGTCCTGATCGAAGAGTGTCACCGTCAAGGCATCGGCTTTTTCTCCACCGCCTTCGATACCGATAGCTTTGACATGCTGGTCGAAATGGGCCTCGACCAAGTCAAGATCCCTTCAGGCGAGCTCACCAACCTGCCATTGCTGCGCTACATGACTCGGCTGGGCATGCCCGTCATGTTGTCAACCGGCATGGCCACACTGGGCGAGATCGAGGCGGCGCTGGCGCTGATCGAACAGGCAGGTACTCCGCGACACCTCATCACGGTCCTCCACTGCACGACCGAGTACCCGGCCCCGATGGCCGACGTGAATCTGCGCGCCATGCTCAGCATGAAGGCCGCTCTCGGCGTTGAAGTGGGTTACTCAGACCACACGCAAGGTATTGAGATTCCAGTAGCTGCCGTGGCGCTGGGCGCACGCGTGATCGAAAAACACTTCACCCTGGACCGAACCATGCCAGGCCCGGATCACCAGGCCAGCCTTGAACCCCACGAGCTCAAGGCCATGGTTGACGCGATCCGTAACGTAGAACTTGCTCTCGGCGACGGCGTCAAACGCCCCAGCGCCAGCGAACTCAAAAACAAGCCCATCGCCCGCAAGTCACTCGTGGCCATCCATCCCATTAAGGCGGGCGATGTTTTTAGCGCTGACAACGTCGGCACTAAGCGCCCTGGCACCGGTATCTCGCCCATGCGCTGGGATGAGGTCATGGGGCGTGTTTCACCGCGTGACTTTTCTGCTGACGAACTGATCGAACTATGAGCCGCAAGATTTGCGTTGTCACCGGCACACGTGCCGAGTTTGGTCTGCTGCGCTGGCTGATGCAGGAGATCGAGGCGTCCGATGCGCTCACGCTTCAGGTGGTCGCCACCGGCATGCACTTTTCGCCCGAATTCGGCTCGACCTACCGCGAAATCGAACAGGCTGGCTTCAACATCGACGCTAGGGTGGAGATGCTGCTAAGCGCCGACACCGCCAGCGCCGTCACCAAGTCAATGGGACTGGGGCTGATTGGTTATGCAGACGCATACGCTCGCTTGGAACCGGACCTAGTCGTGCTGCTGGGCGACCGCTTCGAGATCTTTGCCGCAGCGGCCGCGGCCATGATCGCTGGCATACCCATTGCACACCTGCACGGTGGCGAGACGACCGAAGGCGCATTCGACGAAGCCATCCGTCACTCCATCACCAAGATGTCACACCTGCACTTCGTTGCGGCAGAGGACTACCGCAAGCGTGTCATTCAACTGGGCGAACAGCCTGAACGAGTGTTTTTAGTAGGAGGGTTAGGTATCGATGCGATAAAACGAACCCAACTACTAGATCGTGAAGCATTGGAAACTTCTTTAGACTTCAAGTTAGCTTTGAAAAATTTGCTAATCACGTTTCACCCCGTTACGCTGGAAGGTAATAGTTCAAGTCAACAAATGGAAGAACTCTTGGCTGCGCTAGATGAACTTGGCGACACAAACTTGATATTCACCATGCCGAATGCTGATACTGGTGGTCGCGAACTTACGGGCATGGTTGAAAATTTCGTAGCAACTCACTCAAATTCTCGCTTGTATGCTTCTCTTGGTCAGTTACGTTATCTCTCTTGTATGAATTACGTAGACGGTGTCGTTGGAAACTCTTCGAGTGGGTTAGCTGAAGCCCCAAGTATGGGCGTTGGGACAATCAATATTGGCGATCGACAAAAGGGGCGCTTATCTGCTAGCAGCGTTATTCATTGTTCCCCCTCCCGAGAGAGCATTCGGGCGGCGCTAACGAAGCTTTATGAACCTGCGTTTCGATCTTCACTCGCCTCAGCCAGTAATCCATACGGCCACGGAGGCGCAAGTAAACGAATCGTTCAAATATTAAACGACCTGAGATTTGATGATTTAATCAAAAAATCATTCTATGACTTATCTAAATAATTCTACGCAGTTCAAAAGATATTTGCGCAGTTAAAAAATCAATGATGGAAATAACTAAATCTCAAGCTTGGCTTAGTACGTTGTTACCTATTGGCTCAACCATACAAGAAGCAATTTACAGTCTCGAAAACTCAAGCATGCAAATTGTACTTTGCGTTTCCGAAGGCAATAAGCTTGTTGGCACGCTGACAGATGGTGATATTCGTCGAGCCTTCCTTAAAGGCTACAGGCTTGAAAGTACCATCGATGATGTAATTCACCGAAAGCCACTGGCTGTCCCGCAAGACATTGGTCGTGAACTTGTAGTGCAGCTCATGAAAATAAACAAGATTCATCAGTTGCCGATCGTAGATCAAAATGGTGTGGTTGTTGGCTTGCACGTTTGGGACTCGATCATCGCACCGCTAGCCATTGAAAATATGATGCTTATCATGGCAGGTGGAAAGGGGACAAGACTCCGGCCTTACACAGAAAACTGCCCAAAGCCAATGCTTGAAGTCGGGGGGAAGCCAATGCTTGAACATATCATCGAAAGAGCTGTGGCTGATGGATTTAAAAATTTTGTAATTTCCTTACACTACCTTGGCTACATGATTGAAGAGCACTTCGGTGATGGATCAAATTATGGGGTAAAAATTGAGTATTTGAGGGAGGAAACGCCACTTGGTACAGCAGGGTGTTTAAGTCTTCTTCGAAAGACACCGGATTACCCCTTTATCGTGACAAACGGTGATGTGCTAACAGATATACACTACAACGAATTCCTTGATTTTCATATTCGTCATGAAGCCAGCGCTACCATGGCAGTTCGACAACATGAAATACAAAATCAATTTGGTGTGGTGCGTACGAAAGGTGTCGAAATTGAAGGTTTCGAAGAAAAGCCGATTTACCGAAGTCACGTTAATGCAGGCATTTATGTATTAAATCCGGAGGCTCTTAATTTCCTAGAGCAAAAAAAAACATGTGATATGCCTACTCTATTCGAGCGTATGAAACAAAACTCTGGGCGAACAATTGTTTACCCGATGCATGAGCCATGGCTAGACGTTGGCCGACCAGAAGATCTTGCCAGTGCAAGAAAACTGCATACTTAAAACAGGGCTGAATTAAATACTAAACAAAAGGAACTTATATGAAAATTGGACCATCACCCGCGGTAGACATTACAAAATATTCAAAGGCAGAAGACGAACTCGAAGTTCTCTATGGTCTCCCACGCTATGTGCACTTTTGTAAAAAGTGCAACATGTCAAATCAGCAGCCAATGTCCAGCAATGAGTATGCTCATAGCAAGGACTCTTCAAAAACGACAATGTCGTTTGACGAAAATGGGGTGTGTCACGCATGTAATTTTAATGAGCTAAAAGAAACTGGCGAAATTAATTGGGAGGAGCGTGAACGGGAGTTATTAGAGCTTTGTAATCGGTATCGCAAAAATGATGGTAGTTATGATTGCATTGTTGGCGGTAGCGGTGGTAAAGACAGCGCAATGCAGTCGCACTTGCTTAAATACAAATATGGCATGAATCCACTTACTGTAACGTGGTCTCCCCATTTATATACTGAAATAGGTTGGAAAAATTTCCAAAATTGGCTACATGTTGGTGGTTTTGATAACTACTTGTTTACGCCCAATGGAAAAATCCACCGATTGCTGACACGAAATGCAACGATCAATTTACTTCACCCATTTCAGCCTTTCATATTAGGTCAGAAAACATTCGTCGCCAAGATGGCGGCTCGCTTTAATATCCCGTTAATTTTTTATGGTGAAATGCCCGGAGAGTACGGAGAAAAGATCTCGCATAAAACTTCCTCGTATGCAAAGAAGGATGAGTCAGTTGAGAGCGAAGGGTTCACTTTAGACTATCTAGGTAATAAGGATATCCGCGATGTTTTCTTAGGTGGGCAGCAAATCGGTGCCTATTTAGACGAGGGCATATCATTGGTTGATCTTATGAGTTATTTGCCTCTCGATCCAGAAATACTGCATAAGAAGGGTATTGATTTTAAATATCTTGGGTATTATAAAAAATGGGTACCACAAGAAGCTTATTATTATGCAGTAGAAAACACTGGATTCGAGGCGAACCCAGTTAGAACCGAAGGCACATATTCAAAGTACAACAGTTTGGACGATAAGGTTGATGGCTTTTTCTATTTCACTAGGTGGATTAAGTTCGGTGTTGGGCGTGCGATGATGGACTCAGCTCAGGAAGTTCGCAATCACCATATTGACAAAGAAGAGGCTATTGCCCTCATGCGTCGTTTTGAAGGTGAGTACCCTGCGCGTTACGAAAAGGAGTTTCTCGAATACATCAGTATGAGCCGTGAGGAGTTTTTGGCCACGTGTGACCGTTTCCGTTCTCCACATCTATGGCGAATAGATGATGGTGAATGGAAGCTTCGCCATGCGCCCTACTGATGAATTCAATGAAAGTTCTTGCCTTAATTCCAGCGCGAGGTGGTTCAAAGGGACTCCCACGTAAAAATATTCTAGAGGCCGGTGGTAAGCCATTGGTTGCTTGGACAGTGCATGCTGCTTTGTCATCAACGTGCGTGGACCGTGTTGTGTTGTCAAGTGATGACGATGAGATTATCCAGGCAGCTTTTAAAGCTGGTTGTGATATTCCTTTCCGACGTCCAATAAAGCTTGCCACTGATCAGGCTTCCACTATAGATGTTGTATTGCATGCGCTCGAACAACTTCCCGGTTATGACTATGTGGTTTTATTGCAGCCTACTTCACCTCTTCGTACAGGACAACACATCGATGCGGCATTCAAGCTAATGCTCGGCTATGGTGCCCCGGCCTGCGTATCAATAACGCTAGTTGATCAGTCCCCTTATTGGATGTACAGAGTAGAATCAGATAACACACTCTCTAACTTAATTAAGCCTTTGCCAAATGGGAGCAGACGACAAGATTTGCCGGCTGTGTATGCCCTTAATGGTGCCATCTACATTGCGAAGACTGATTGGCTTCTGCAATCGCGCAGTTTTCTATCGCCCAAAACGGTGGGTTATAAGATGGAGAAAAAAGTGTCGATCGATATTGACGATTTGGAGGATTTTCAAAATTTTTGCCAGCTTATCGAGACCAGCTAAACATACCATATTGAGCCTTATAAATATATTCGCACATGGCAAATTTAAATAAACCAGTTAGATTGATAGCACGTTTAGACATAAAAGGTGAAAATCTGATTAAGGGGATTCACCTCGAAGGTTTAAGGGTGATAGGCGATCCGCAAGATTATGCTCGTAGTTATTACGAACAGGGAGCTGATGAGCTTCTGTATGTTGATGTGGTTGCAAGTCTTTACGGACGCAGTAAGCTTACGGAGATTATGAAGCGTGCTGCGCATGATGTATTTGTTCCGATGACTGTGGCGGGCGGGATCCGATCAGTCGATGATGTTGGCGATTTACTTCGTTCTGGTGCGGACAAGGTTGCAATCAATACGGCAGCAGTTCAACGGCCAGCCCTCATCACAGAAATCGCACGTCGCTTCGGCGCGCAGTGCATGGTTCTATCTATCGAAGCTAAGCGCCGTAGTGATGGAAAGTGGGAGGTCTATACCGACTGTGGCCGCGAAAACTCAGGACTTGATGCAGTCGAATGGGCTCGCCTCGGCGTATCTCTTGGTGCAGGAGAGGTGCTTGTCACTTCTATCGACAGAGAAGGTACACGCAAGGGCTTTGATACACAATTAACGCGAGAGATATCGGATTTGGTCAGTGTACCGGTTATTGCTAGTGGCGGCTACGGTCAAATTGAACACTTAGTCGACGTAGTGGAAAACGGTCGCGCAGATGCTGTCGCACTAGCGGATGCCTTGCATTACAAGCGTACCGATTTGGGTGTTGTAAGGTCACAGGCCATTGATCGCGGTATCAGAGTGAGGAAACTATGACAATCAAAGTAACACTGGTTGATTATGGTGTCGGTAATGTTTTCAGCGTAAAACGCGCCCTAGAAACTGTTGGTGCAGAGGTGCTGCTAACGAACAAGCCTTGCGATATTGAAAATTCAGATCGATTGGTTCTTCCTGGCGTTGGAGCGTTCGCGCACTGCATGTCCAATCTTCGTGACCATGGGCTGATAGAGCCTTTGCTGAAGTTTGGCCAATCGAATCGACCTTTGTTGGGTATTTGTGTAGGAATGCAGATGCTTGCTTCGGTCAGCGAAGAGTTCGGACTGCATGAAGGGCTCAATCTGATTCCCGGCCGTGTTGCAGCTTTGCCTAGTTTTGATAAGAATGGGGCCTTGTTGAAGATTCCGCATGTTGGCTGGGCAAAACTTCAAAAAACACAAGGTGCGTCATGGACTGATAGTCCATTGGGGGATACGCTAGAACGTGAATACGTTTATATGGTCCACTCCTTCGCGTTCGAACCGGAAAATACAAACCATCGACTTGCAGAATGCTTTTACGGTGAGCACGCAATTTGCGCAGCAGTTCAACATCAGAAAATTTTCGGTACGCAGTTTCACCCTGAAAAAAGTGGCCCAACAGGCCTTAGTATTCTTTCCCGCTTCCTTAAATGCTAAGTGGTTGAATTGAAACGACAGTGAATCTTGGTGTGATAAACTCGAAATTAACAACCCCGATACCGGGTTAAATGATATATTTTTATGCATCTAATCAATCGGCCCTTGAGGATTGGCTTGTTATAATTATGAAATAAAATCCCTGAAGTGGCTGTAAATTTCAAAATAATTATGGATTTCAATATTGATCGATAAAATACAAAACTAATAACCGCATCCCCTCGATTATTAAAGATTAATATGCTGGAATATTGTTTTGACGTAAATAAAAATATTTGAATCGGATGTGATTGTTAAATAGTTGTATAGTGACACCAGCTTGTAATATATCAAAATATCAGTTAATGTACTAAATGAAGAAAGCAAAAAATGTCCTAATAAGAAGTATGACGTTGGCGATTAAATTTTGTTTCATGATTTATGCTGCCAAGATCATGAGCGCCCAAGATTTTACTGCTTTTGGACTTTATCTTGTTATGGTCGGGTATGGAATACTTATAATTGGATTTGAGTTCCATACGTATTTCAATAGAGAGATTGCTACATGTAGTGCTTCGGATAAAATAAAATTAATCGAAAGGGTCTATTCTTTCTACATTTATGTATATATATTTATAGTAATCATCGGCTTCTTTGTTTCGATAATAAGTAATTACAGTCTGTATAAAGTATTCCCGATTGTGTTGCTTTTGATAGCTGAGCATGTATCGCAAGAAATGTCGCGAATGCTTATTGTTAATTCTATGCAAAACAAGGCTACGTTTTTAATATTTATCAGAGGTGCTTCTTGGTGCTTGCTTGCGGCGCCTTTGTTGTATATCGAACCCCAATACTCATTATTTATTATTTTAATGCTCTGGCTGGCTGGGTCCATATTGTCTGTATTTGTAGGCGTTTATTACATGAAAGAACTACATATTAAACCGAGATTGGTTAAATTGGATTTGTCTTGGATTAAGTTTGGATTTAAAGTTTCAGCGTTAATGTTTCTTGTGTCTGTAACAACTCAATTCTTTTTTGTATTTGATAGGTTGCTTATAAATATGGGTCCTGATCCTGCCTTATCGGCTGCATATGTTTTGTACATAACATCGGCTTTATCCATAATATCGCTAATTGATTCTGCAGTCGTTGATTTTTACAAAAGACCGCTGTTCCTAAGTTTAGAAGACGGTGATTCGAAAAAATTCAAGAACATTTTAGATTCTTTCAAGCAAGAAGTAATAAAAGTCTCCATTGCTCTTTGCGTATTTCTAATTATCGGGATGCACGTAGTTATACAATTATTAGACAGGGTGGAGTACTCTGAAAATATAATAATATTATACGTTGCGGTAATTGCTATTTACTTTTTTATGCTCTCCACTACTCCCAATATGATTTTATATCTTTTAAAGAAAGAGTCATTTATTTTCATGACTCACTTTGTGGGGGGCTTGGCCTTTGTGGTTTTTGGATATATGGGGACAATCTACATGTCTCAGCTTGTTGTGCCTGTCGCGTTATTAATTGTTATGATGGCAATGTATTTATTCAAGAATTTTATTGCTAATAAAATATTGACTCAAAAATTTGAGTCTGAATAATTTTTAAAACTTTAAACTTTTGAGGCTTTGAAATGAACATTGGCTTTGCCCCTATTTACCCATATCGTGGCAGTATACAAAACATGGTTTTTATATCTCGCCTTTTGCAAAAAGACGGGCACAACATTCATTGGTTAAAATGTGGTGGGGAAATAAATAGTTGCTATAATTTATTGGTTAAATCAAACCCTAAAATTGTTGAGTGCTTGAAATGTATTATGGGTGGCATTAGCTCATTCGATGTTAATAATGTTTTCAAAATAAACAAACATACCGATAATTTTTTGGATGATGAATCTTTAAATGAAATTGTAGCGTCTACTGCCTACAGTCTGCATAGAATAGAGAGGGAGGAGGAGTGTTCCGATGAGCAGGTTTTAAAGACGAAAGTTGGCCTTTATGCATCTGCGAATGTTGTTTATCAGAATGCAGTTAAATGGATTGAGGATAATGAATTAGATCTGGTTTTTATTTATAATGGGCGCTTGGATATGCCTCGAGCAGTTCTTGCGGCGTGCAAGGCGGCGGGTGTGACTTTTATTACGGTCGAGGCAGCTTATCCAGGAGTCGCGCTTGAGCTGAATGATGATTGTAGAAGTACCAAGTCGCTATATAAAATTACGGATGACTTTATTGACAAGCCTTTGACCGAGTATCAAGCTTCATTTGCTGGTAAAATAGCAGCACAGATGCTCTCGAAGAAAAATCTAATTTGGCGACTCTACAACACTAATGCAATTAAGTCAAATTGGCCAATTGAAAATTATCATCATAAAATATTAATTGCACCTAGTAGTAGTCATGAATTTATAGGCCTTAAAGATTGGACGCCAGCATGGGGTCACATGACAGATGGTATTGAGGCTGTATTAGAAAAATCTGGATTGAGCTATTCAGATTGTGTTTTAAGATGCCATCCAAATTGGAGTGAGAATATCGGGTCAAGTCAAGATGGAATGCGAGCGGAGAAATTTTATATTGAGTGGGCGAGTAAGCATGGTGTTAAAGTAATACCCAGTTCCAGTAATATTAGCACAAATGAATTGACTCGGCAGTCTGATATTGTTATAGTTCAATATGGCACTGTCGGAATTGAGGCCGCATTAATGGGTAAGCGAGTTATAGGTTTATGGCCTTCCTTTTATTCGAGAGCGGATTTTTCAACACAAGTCCATTCGCTGAAAGATCTAGATAAGCTGAATTCTTTGCCTGCCATTAATCCGATTGAAGTTAGACGCAAAGTTTTGAGATTTTTATATATATATCACAAGAGATTTTGTCAATTCACTGAATATATACGGCCTGAAAATGTTTTTGAAAATAGATACTATGAAGGGGCGTCTATTAATCGATTGATCTCCTCGATAGAATCGAATTTCCTAGAGCCTGATGATGATACTTATTCAAATACAGTTGAAGCTGAGGATAGGATTTTGAATCTTATCTCGAAATTTGATTTCAGTACGCTGATGGAATGGCAAGAGCCATCGCCTCTTGGAGAGGAAATTCGCATAGATCGAAGGCTCACTTACAGGTGGTTAGATCATGTTCGTAATAAAATGCAGTCAGGTGATCGTTAAAACTAAATCTGCTGACCATTGATTTTAATCCGAGGTCGGTTGTATGAAGGCGGTATAATAGTATTGCATAATGTGTTGAATTTAAAAATAATCTCATATATAAATATTGTAAGTCGCATCTCCGACTTTTTTGGTGGACGCAATAATCGCAGCCGTTCAAATATAACTTTACGTGGTAAATAATTTTTATGACGTTTAAATATTTTTTCGTTTCAAATATCGTTGCTATTTTAATTCTTATGATATTTCCTTTTAAAGCGGCGTCAGGTGAGCTGTTTGATGTGATTTTGCTGAATATTACTTTTATTTTTTTTGTTGCCTGTGCGTACTTTCCGTTTGTAAATTTCGGAGATGGGAGAGTTAAAGAAACAGATTTTACGACGGCTGCATTGATCTCGCAAAATTTTCTGAATGTTTTATTAACGGCTAGTATTATTGGATTTGGATTAATTCTATATGATCGGATTTTTTTAAGAAATATAAACTATTTGGAAGGGCTACGTTCTGCGAGATATGCTTGGCTTGCTAGTGAGTCTGGCAACATTTATGGTGTTACAGGAAATCTACTCTCCTCATTTGCTTATGTCGGCCTTTTTTTGTCTGTTTATCATTATTTAAATATGGCTAAAAGAGTTTTTTATATATTTTATTTTTTAATGCTGATAATTGGTTTTGCTGCTCTAAATGGCGGGCGTAGTAATTTGTTGTTGGTGAGTGTAATATGGATTTTTGCAAGACTTCTTGCTGAGCGTCGCAGAGGGCATACAGTTAAATTAACATTAGTACATGGATTGTTTGCATTGCTTCTATTCGGGTATATTGTTTACATTAGCAATTCGAGTGCGGAGCTGGGCGGTGTTGAGATTGAAGTTTTGGCCGAAGCAGGAATCCATGATCTGTATGGAGTTGCTGCCTGTGTAAGTTGCGATGTTTTTACTTCAAAAATCGCTTCAATTTTAAGTTATCTTGTTGCGTATTTATATCATGGTCAGTGGATTGCGCAGATTTCTTTAGGTTTGAGTTATTTCCCGGGTAATTATTTGTTTGAGTCAGCGCCTCTTGTTATGCTAAGAACATTGCTGGGCGCACCTGCTGAAGCTGTTTATTTTGAGGGCGGTGTTTTTATTTCTTTGCCAGGTGCTGCTTATTATGACTATGGGTATATGGGGGTGTTTTTTGTCGCAATTTTATTAGGTGTTGCTATTGGCGTTGCTGATTTCTTGCTTAGATCGCGTAGATCGCTGTCGTTTTTAAAAGTTACATATTGTTGTGTAGTTTTTTTCTATGGGATTCTGTCGCCGATTGCACCTGCACACGGATTCTCATACTTTTCTTATGTATTATTTTCATTTTTAGTTATTTCATTTTTATCGCATGTTGCGCCGCGCTCTATGTCGGAGCTTTTGAAATTGTAATTATAAGTGGTCTTAAAATGTTCAAAAATAAATGTTTATTAATAACGGGTGGTACTGGATCTTTTGGTAATGCAATTTTACGTAGATTTATAGATTCGGATATTTGTGAAATCCGGATCCTAAGTCGAGATGAAAAGAAGCAGGATGACATGCGTAAGCAGTATGACAGCCCAAAGCTTAAGTTTTACATTGGCGATGTCCGCGATCCGCAGTCGGTCATAAACGCTGTTCGGGGCGTTGATTTCATATTTCATGCCGCTGCTCTTAAGCAGGTGCCTTCTTGCGAATTTCATCCTCTTGAAGCTGTTAAGACCAACGTCTTGGGCACTGAAAACATATTGGAAGCTGCCATTCAGTGTGGCGTGAAGCGTGTGGTGGTGCTCAGTACCGACAAAGCGGTTTACCCGATCAACGCGATGGGCATCAGCAAGGCCATGATGGAGAAAGTGGCCGTTGCCAAGTCGCGCAGCAGTGCCCAGACGGTGATCAACGTCACCCGCTATGGCAACGTCATGGCCTCTCGTGGCTCAGTGATCCCATTGTTCATTGAACAAATCCGTGCGGGCAAGCCCATCACTCTGACCGACCCGAACATGACCCGCTTCATGATGACGCTCGATGATGCCGTGGACCTGGTGCTCTACGCTTTTGAGCATGGTCGGCCGGGTGAGATCTTTGTGCAAAAGGCGCCAGCCGCCACCATTGAGGTGTTGGCCAAAGCCCTGACCGCTTTGGTGGGCAAACCCGAACACGAGGTGCGAGTGATCGGCACCCGCCATGGCGAAAAGCTCTACGAAGCTTTGCTCAGCCGCGAAGAGATGGTGGCCGCCGACGACTTGGGTGGATACTACCGCGTGCCCCCTGATTTGCGTGACCTGAACTACGGTAAGTTTGTGGAGCAAGGCGAAACCAAAATTTCTAAAGCCACAGACTACAACTCTCACAATACAGATCGCCTTGACATTGCCGGCATGCAGGCTTTGTTGATGAAGCTGCGCTTCATGCAGGCTATTGCCCGGGGCGAACACATGGAGCCAGAGGAGTAAGCCATGAAAGTACTGGTCACCGGTGCCAACGGTTTTATTGGCAAAAATTTGGTGTTGCGCTTGCGTGAGCGCGCCGACACCGAAGTCTTGACCCTGATGCGTGGCGATGGCGACAGCGCTTGGCAAGCGGCGCTGGCCCAAGCCGACGCGGTGGTGCACCTAGCCGGTGAAAACCGCCCCGCCGACCCCGCCGCTTTTGATGCGGTCAACACAGGCCTGACCCAGCGCCTGTGCCAAACTTTGCTAAGCATGGACAAGCGTATACCGGTGTTGTTCAGCTCATCAGCACAAGCCGAACAAGACAATCCCTATGGCCGCAGCAAACGTGCCGCTGAGGAGGTCCTGGCTGAATTGGCCCAGAGTCATGGCAACCCTGTAGCCATTTACCGCTTGCCCGGTGTGTTTGGCAAATGGTGCCGACCCAATTACAACTCGGTCGTGGCCACTTTCTGTCACAACAAGGCGCACGACTTGCCGGTGCAGATCAACGATACCCAGGCCCGTGTGCGCTTGGTCTACGTGGACGATGTGGTGAATGCCTTTTTGCAAGCCCTGCAAGAGCCTGTTGCGGGCTTGAGCCAGCCTGTGGTGGCCCCTGAATACACCATCACCTTGGGTGAGCTATCAGACCAGATCGACGCTTTCAAGAATTGCCGCAGCACTTTGGTATCTGAGCGCGTGGGTACGGGCTTGACCCGCGCCTTGTATGCCACCTACGTGAGCTATTTGCCGGTCGAGAAGTTTGCCTATGGCGTACCGGCCCATGCAGACGCCAGAGGAGTGTTTGTGGAGATGCTTAAAACGCCCGATGCGGGGCAGTTTAGCTTTTTCACGGCGCACCCTGGCATCACCCGGGGGGGGCATTATCACCACACCAAAACTGAAAAATTCTTAGTCATTAAAGGTCATGCCCGTTTCGGTTTTCGCCACATGCTAACCAATGAGGTGCATCATTTAGAAACGTCGGGCGAATGCCCTGAGGTGGTAGAAACAGTACCAGGTTGGACTCACGACATCACTAACATTGGTGATGAGGAAATGGTTGTGATGTTGTGGGCCAATGAGATTTTTGACAGAGCCAACCCAGACACGATCACAAGTAAAGTTTGAAGCAGATGAAAAAACTCAAAATCATGTCGGTCGTGGGGACTCGGCCCGAAATTATTCGTTTGTCACGTGTGCTGGCGGCGCTTGATGAGCATTGTGAGCATGTGCTGGTGCATACAGGGCAAAACTACGACTATGAACTAAACCAAGTTTTTTTTGACGATCTAGGTGTGCGTAAGCCTGATTTCTTTTTAAGCAGTGCCGATGGATCAACAAGTGCTGCACATACGATCGGCAACCTGATTACTGCGGTAGATGGTGTGTTGGCACAAGTCCAGCCCGAAGCAATGCTTGTGCTAGGTGATACCAACAGTTGCTTGTCAGTTATTCCAGCTAAGCGTCGAAAAATCCCAATTTTCCACATGGAAGCAGGCAATCGGTGCTTTGACCAGCGCGTGCCCGAAGAGATCAACCGTCGTATCGTGGACCATACGTCAGATATCAATTTAACTTACAGCACGATTGCACGAGACTATTTGTTGCGAGAGGGTTTGCCACCTGATCAAGTGGTTAAGACGGGCAGCCCTATGTTTGAGGTGCTGCATCATTACTTGCCGCAGATTCAGGCATCAGATGCGGTAATGCGTTTGGGGCTGACTGCGCATAATTATTTTGTAGTGAGTGCGCATCGAGAAGAAAACATCGAATCCGAAAAGTCGTTCACAAAGCTGGTCGCCGTGCTCAACAGCGTTGCTGAAGAACATGGTTTGCCAGTGGTGGTGTCAACTCACCCGCGCACCCAAAAACGCGTAGATGCAACGGGGGCTAAATTTCATCCGCTGGTGCGTCTGATGAAGCCACTGGGTTTTCATGACTACGTTAACCTGCAGATGAATGCCAAAGCCGTTCTGTCCGACAGCGGCACGATCAACGAGGAGTCGTCGATCTTGAACTTCCCCGCGCTAAATCTGCGCGAAGCGCACGAGCGGCCGGAAGGCATGGAGGAGGCCGCTGTGATGATGGTGGGTCTAGAGGTGGATCGTGTGCGCCAGGGCTTGGCCATTGTGGCCACGCAGGCGCGGGGTGAACAGCGCGACTTGCGCTTGGTGGCCGACTACAGCATGCCCAATGTGAGCGCCAAAGTCGTTCGCATCATTCACAGCTATACCGATTATGTGAATCGGGTGGTTTGGAAGAAATATTGAGCAGGGCGGGTGTTTTGCGTGTTTTATTTATAAGCCAGATTTTTGACCCGGAAAACGCGATCAAAGGCGCTGCGTTTGTTCGTCAGCTTCAAGATCTGGGGCATGTGGTTGAGGTGATCACCACTTTCCCTAACTACCCGGGCGGTCAGATTTTCAGCGGCTATGAGCAGCGCTGGCGGTCTGTTGAGAAGATGGCAGATGTACGTGTGGTGCGTGTGCCCAGCTTCATCAGCCATGGTCAATCTGCCCTCAAGCGCTTGTTGAGCTACGGTTCTTTCGCTCTTTCGGCAGCTTGGTATGCCTTGTTTTCAGCCAAGCGGCCAGATGTGATCTACGCCTATTACCCGCCTGTGATGGTGGGGCTAATGGCGTTGGTTGTAGGCTGGGTCCGGCGTGTGCCTTACGTATACGACGTGCAGGATTTGTGGCCTGAGGCGTTGGTTGCTACGGGGCATGTCCGAGCCGATGGTCAATTGGTCAAGTGGATCGAGAGACTATGCGGTCTGGTCTATAGGCGGGCCGCACGCGTGGTGGTGTTGTCACAGGGGTATAGGCATAGCTTGATCCGCAAGGGGGTGCCTGCCGATAAGGTAGTGTGCGTTTACAACTGGTGCGATGAGAGCCGCATGTCTGCAGCGGCTGATGAGCCATCCGTCTGGTGCAATGTGCCGGGCACTTTCCGTTTTTTGTATGCGGGCAACCTCGGTGCTGCTCAAGCCTTGTCGCATGTGGTGGATGCAGCGGCATTGTTGCAGGCATCGGATGATGCCCACATTCAGATTGTTTTTCTAGGCGCTGGCGTTGATCAAGATGACTTGCGATCACGTGCCATGCCTTTGTCCAATGTGACTTTTTTGCCGCAAGTAAAGGTTGACGATGTTGGTGGGTATTTGAAAGCTGCTGATGTGCTTTTGGTTCATTTGGCAGATGACCCGGTGTTCGACATCACGATCCCTCAAAAAACACAGGCTTATTTGCTGGCGGGCAAGCCTATTTTGATGGCGGTTAGAGGTGAGTCTGGTGCTTTGGTGAGTGCTGCCGGGGCTGGGATGGTTGTGCCGTCGGAGAATGCCGTGGCGATGGCAGAAGCCATGCGGGCGCTGGCCAGCAAAAACGCAGATGAATTGCTGGCGATGGGGCAAAGCGGGGTTGATTTTTATAAAGAGAACATGTGCATGGACAAGGGCGTCCGTCAGATTGAAAAGTTGTTGTTAGAAGTGGTTACCAAATGAGCTGCGCTATGGATGAGGGTTGCCGTCATGCCGTCGAGGGTGACATTGATGCTGTGGTCCGCATACACCTTGCAGCATTCGATGGCTTTTTTTTGTCACAGCTTGGTTACAGGTTCCTTTGTGTGATGTATCGGGCTTTCTTAAAAAGTCCGAGCAGTTTGTTTGTAGTGTTTGAGATGGAGTCTGGTCAGTTAGCTGGTTTTGCAGTTGGTGCCTTGCATGGGCAAAAGGACCAGTGGTTGGCGGTTCGGTTTTTGCCGCAGTTTCTGTGGGCAGTTGTTCCGGCGGTTTTGCGGGATCCCGTCCCAGTGGTCAAGCGATTGTGGGCGCGGTTTTTTGATCCGGGTGAGTCGCTGCAGGCTCCGCCCGGCGCCGCTGTTTTGCGGAGTATCGGTGTGCAGCCTTCCTTGCAGGGCTCGGGGGCTGCCGCTTCTTTGTTGCAAGCTTTTGAAGTCCTGGCGTTGAGCAAAGGGGCAGGGCAGGTTTTTCTGACGACCGATGAGGTTGACAACGAGCGTGCACAGCGGTTTTATGAACGCGGTGGCTATGGGCTGGTGGCTCGATTTCAGCAAGATAGCGTGCGTGGGATGTGGTTGATGTCAAAAAATTTAAAGGGACTAATTCATGAGTGATGAGAAATTTCTACCCTTTGCCCTCCCCGAAATTGGCGATGAAGAAATTGCCGAAGTGGTGTCGGTCCTGCGCTCTGGCTGGGTGACCACGGGCCCTAAGGCCAAGCAGTTCGAGTCTGACTTTGCCGACTATCTGGGCGGTGGCCTAGAGACTATTGCAGTCAATTCGGCTACGGCGGGTTTGCACCTCGGTCTGGAGGCTATGGGTATTGGCCCTGGGGACGAGGTGATCACCACCACGCATACTTTCACGGCCACGGCCGAGGTGATTCGCTACCTGGGTGCAGACCCAGTGTTTGTGGATGTGGATGCGGCCACGCTTTGCATCGATGTAGATGCTGTGGCGCGAGCCATCACGCCCGCTACTCGAGCGATCATTCCGGTGCACTTCGCGGGGCGCTCTGCCGACATGACGCGTTTGCTGGCTTTGGCCAAGCAGCATGGACTGAAGGTGATGGAGGACGCGGCGCACGCTTTGCCCACCACTTGCGATGGGCGGCTTATTGGCACGCTGGAGAGCGATGTCACGGTGTTCAGTTTTTACGCCAACAAGACCATCACCACGGGCGAGGGCGGCATGCTCGTCACGCGAGACACAGAGTTGGCCAAGCGGGCACGGGTGATGCGTTTGCATGGCATCAACCGCGATGCGTTTGAGCGTTTCACTTCCAAAGTGCCCAGCTGGTATTACGAGATCGTGGCACCGGGCTTCAAGTACAACATGACTGACATTGCCGCGTCGATGGGAATTCACCAACTTAAGAAGGCGAACGCATTTCAGCAGAAACGTGCGCACATTGCGGCTTTGTACGACGAGGCTCTGGCCGGCCTGCCCATCATTCGCCCGCCTCATGCGGCAGAGGGGGATGTGCATTCGTGGCATTTGTATGTGACACAGTTGACAGACGATGCCCAGGTGTCGCGTGATGTGTTCATCGAGCGTTTGTTTGAGCAGGGTATTGGCTGCAGCGTGCATTACATCCCGCTGCATTTGCAACCGTATTGGCGCGACACCTACAACTTGACACCTGAGATGTTTCCTGTCAGCCAGCGGGTGTTTGAGCGCACTGTGTCATTGCCCCTGTACACGCGCATGACAGAGATCGACGTGGACCGAGTGGTGACTGCCTTAAAAGTAGCGCTGAGCTAATGTCTAAGCGATTGTTTGACTGGCTGGCCAGCACTTGTGGATTGCTGGTATTGGCCCCCGTGTTCTTAGTTTTGGCCGTTTGGATTAAGCTGGATTCACCAGGGGCGGTTATCTATCGACAGGAGCGTGTGGGGCGTGGTGGCAAGTTGTTTCGTATTCATAAGTTCCGCACTATGGTGATCGATGCAGAACGCCGTGGCCTACAGATTACGGTGGGTGCTGATGCGCGTGTGACTCGCGTGGGTCAAAGGTTGCGCAAATACAAACTGGACGAATTACCTCAGCTGCTGGATGTTTGGCTGGGTCATATGAGTTTAGTTGGCCCAAGGCCAGAGGTGCCGCGCTACGTGGCGTGTTATCCAGCCGATGTTCGTGAAATAGTGTTGTCGGTGCGCCCGGGCATAACGGACCTAGCATCGATCGAGTTCAAGGACGAAAACGAAATTTTGGGGCAAGCGTTTGATCCGCATGTGGCCTATGTGGAGGAGGTCTTGCCTATCAAGTTGCGCTATTACCAAGACTATGTGGCTAATTGGTCTTTTTGGTCAGATGTCGCAATTATATTTAGCACGCTTAAAGCATTGATCCGTTAGGTGAAGAATTGCCTGTAAGGTGCTTTGGATATTTGGAATATTAAAGTGAATATTGCCTTCTTAACTGATTTTCTCTTGCAGCTGTCGCGCCCTGTGAAGCGGGCGTTGGCTTTAGGGGCGGATGCATTTGTCTGCGCAATTACGGTGTGGATGGCGTTTAACTTGCGGATGGAGTCTTGGACAGCATGGTCGCTTGCTCATTTCATTGCGTTTGTGGGCGCTGTAGCCTTTGCATTGCCGCTGTTCATCGTATTTGGTCTTTATCGCGCCATCTTCCGCTATGCAGGCTTGCCTGCATTGATGACGGTATTCAAGGCAGTTGCGCTTTACTCTGTGTTGTATTGCTTTACATTTGCTATGGTTGGGGTGCCTGGGGTGCCGCGCACTGTGGGCGTTTTGCAGCCATTACTGTTGTTGTTTGGTGTCACGCTGTCACGAGCTTTTGTGCGTTATTGGTTGGGTGGAATTTATTTGGGAATCGTTCATCGCGAGCGTTTGCCACGCGTATTGATTTATGGCGCAGGCTCGGCAGGGCGGCAACTTGCAGCGGCCCTTAAAACCAGCCCTGAGTTGGTGGTGGTGGGCCTGCTAGATGACGATGTCAGCCTGCATGGGCAGGTGCTCAATGGGCTAAAAATCTACGACCCAGCCGCCGTTGTGGACTTGGTGGCTAAGCTGCGTGTCACGCAGGTGTTCTTGGCTATTCCGTCCGCATCACGTACGCGGCGTAACGAAATATTAGAGGTGGTGCGTGCGGCCCGAGTGCAAGTTCGCACCTTGCCAGGCGTGTTAGAGCTGGCTCAAGGCAAGGTGCAGGTGTCCGACCTGAAAGAGCTAGACATTGAAGATTTGCTGGGCCGCGAACCAGTGCCACCCAACCCAATGATGCTGGCGAAAAACATCACAGGCAAGGTGGTGATGGTGACTGGAGCTGGGGGGTCGATCGGGTCAGAGCTGTGCCGACAAATTATGAGGCTGTCACCATCAGCACTGTTGCTGGTCGAGCTAACAGAGTTTGCGCTTTATGCGATTGAGCAAGAGCTACAAGGTCAAATGGCTGCGACTGATAAGTTTGTGCCGCTGCTGCCTCTGCTGGCCAATGTACGCGATGCTTCGCGCATGGACGAAATTTTGTGCACATGGAAGCCGCATACGGTTTACCACGCAGCAGCCTACAAACATGTGCCCTTGGTAGAGCACAACCCAGCAGAAGGCGTGAAGAACAATGTGCTGGGCACCTTAAATACAGCGCAGTTGGCCGCTAAGCACGGTGTGAGTGACTTTGTCTTGATCAGCACCGACAAAGCGGTTCGCCCCACCAATGTGATGGGTACCAGCAAGCGTATGGCCGAGATGGTGTTGCAGGCGCACGCTTTAGCCATTTCGCAGGTGGCTGGCAAAACGTGTTTCAGTATGGTTAGGTTTGGTAATGTGCTGGGCTCTTCTGGCTCGGTAGTGCCGCTGTTTCGCAAGCAGATTAAAGATGGCGGCCCTATTACCCTAACTGATGAGCGAATTACCCGTTATTTCATGACCCTTCCAGAGGCGGCGCAGCTAGTGATTCAGGCTGGCGCGATGGCTGATGGTGGCGATGTTTTTGTGCTGGACATGGGCGAGCCGGTCAAGATCATCGACTTAGCTAAGCGCATGGTGGAGCTTTCAGGCTTGGCATTAAAGGATGAGGCCAACCTACATGGCGATATAGAAATACAAGTCACAGGCTTGCGCCCCGGCGAAAAGCTGTATGAAGAATTGCTGATTGGTGATAACCCATTGCCTACGTCCCATAGCCGCATTATGAAAGCACATGAAGATTTTTTACCTTGGGACGAATTACAAGCCAAGTTGGCTGGTTTAACGCAGGCACTTGATGCCAACGATGTGCCACTAATCCGCACCTTGCTAAAAGACCTTGTGCCCGGCTACCAGCCCGACGGCGAGGTTGTGGACTGGGTATGGGTAGAAAACCAAAATAAACTTTTTTAAATACCATGTCCATACTTGTCACAGGCTGTGCTGGCTTCATCGGCAGCAACTTTGTCCACACATGGTTGTCGTCCTCTGACGAACCCGTGGTGAATTTAGACAAACTCACCTACGCTGGTAACTTGTCTAATCTGGATGCTCTCAAGGGGGATCCGCGCCATATCTTTGTGAAGGGCGACATTGGCGACCGTGCATTGGTTTCTAAATTGCTAGCAGAGCACAAGCCCCGTGCCGTTCTTAATTTCGCGGCAGAAAGTCATGTAGACCGTTCCATCCACGGCCCTG
>JACCDY010389616.1_pt1 | contig 27261 bp, 24 predicted proteins | sample 7446391 | NCBI WGS metagenome assembly JACCDY01 (sample SAMN15323451, study PRJNA562643) | freshwater metagenome | isolation source: river surface water | place: USA:Blue River Watershed | collected 2017-08-18 | reverse complement strand
GGTAGTTTGGTCTTGTTTAACGCGTTCTTGCACGGCTACTTTTTCGGTACCGGCCGCTTTGCGTTTGCGTTTGCGTTTTTCGCGAAGATCATCGCGAGCTTCTCCGGCCAGTGACTTAACACCGGTGGGTGCTACGGTTGGCAGGTTTATTTTTCCGAGGACTTTGGGTCCAGAGAGTACTTCGAATTTGGTATCGATTTTCTCGATATCATTTTCATCGTGTTCGGGTGTTGTGGTTGTAGCGGGAGTAACTTCCGCGCCTACTTCTACGATGGGTTCAGCGGGTGTTTCTACTGCGGGGGTAGGTTGCGCTTCTACAACAACTTCGGGTGTTGGGGTTTCAACAACTTCAGGTGTGGGTTCGGCGGCGGGTGTTTCCACCACGGGTGCTTGAACTTTTGGTTCTTCTGCTTTGGGGGCTTCAACCTTGGTTTCTTCTGCTGCTGGAGCTTCTGCTTTGGGTTTTTTGCTTCCCCCGATATCGATTTTTCCAAGGATTTTGGGTCCTTGAACTTCTTCTGTGCGGGTAACTACCTTTTCGGTTGCTGGCTCTGGCGTTTTCACTTCAGGCTCAGCCACTGTTTTGGGAGCGGGTGTATTGATTTTTGCGGCGGGCGCAGCCACGGGTGGCGGGGTGGGCTTGTTATCGCGGTTGGTTTTCAACAGCTTTGCCTCGTCTTTGGCCGCCTTGTCCGCTGAAAATTCGCGAAGCAATGCTTGATACATGTCTTCGGTGATTTTCGTTGTGGGTTTGGGCATTACATCGAAGCCTCGCTGATTGAGTACATCGGCAAGGACTTGGAAGCTTCGATTCAACTCGGTGGCTACTTTTGCTAAACGGTATTCCGCCATATTTTCTTTCAAAATTAGTTCTATTGACAATAAATTCCCAAGGTTTGCCACAATTCAGGGATTGAATGGTGGCGGTTTTAACCAAATCCCCGCAGCCTTGGGGTCTGCGGGGATTTGGGTGAATTATTTAGTCTTCGAACTCAGTTCTCAGGATCTTCTGTACTTCGATGATGGTTTCTTCTTCAAGTTCGGTTCTGCGCATCAAATCTTCCACTGGGGTATTGATGACAGACTTGGCTGAATCCAAACCAATTTTCTTGAATTCTTCGATGATCCACGTATCGATTTCGTCCAAGAATTCGTCCAAATCCACATCATCCTCGTCGTTGGTGGTAACGGCCATTCTGTACACTTCAATTTGATAACCCGTTAATTTACCGGCCAATTTGATGTTGTGTCCGCCTTTACCAATGGCCAAAGAAACTTGGTCAGCATCCAAGAATACATCGGCTGTTTTCTTGTCATCGTTCAACTCAATGCGAGAAATCGCAGCGGGTTGCAATGAACGTTGGATGTAGAGGTTGGTGTTGGTGGTGTAGTTGATTACATCGATGTTTTCGTTGCGCAATTCACGCACGATACCGTGGATACGGGCACCTTTAACACCTACGCAAGCACCTACTGGATCGATGCGATCGTCGTAACTTTCTACAGCTACTTTCGCACGCTCACCGGGTTCGCGAACCACTTTTTTGATGGTGATCAAACCATCCAAAATTTCAGGTACTTCCAATTCGAACAATCGCTCCAAGAACTCGGGCGAAGTACGAGAAAGGATGATTTTTGGTGATCCTTTATCCATCTCCACTTCATGAATCACGGCGCGAAGGGTATCGCCTTTTTTGTACATATCGCGGGGGATCATGTGCTCTTTGGGGAGAGACAATTCATTGCCTTCATCGTCAAGAACCATGATTTCGCGTTTCCAAACATTGTATACTTCGCCGGTGATAATTTCACCGCGCTTATCCTTGTATTTTTTGAACAGCTCATCTTTTTCCAATTCGATGATGCGACTCATCAAGGCTTGGCGGGCGTTCAAAATGCTACGGCGACCGAAATCATCGAGGAAAACCTGTTGGATACAATCTTCACCTACTGCGTAGTCGGGCTCGAGGGTTTGTGCCTCAGACAGCGCGATTTGCAAGTTGGCGTCTTCCACTTCCCCTTCCTCAACGATGAGGCGAAGGTGGTACATTTCGATGTCACCGGTTTCGGTGTTGATGATGATGTCGAAGTTGGCATCGTTTCCGTATTTCTTTTTCAGAATGTTGCGGAATACGTCTTCAAGTACGCGCATCATGGTGGCGCGGTCGATGTTCTTGAACTCCTTAAATTCGGAGAAACTCTCCACAAGGTTGATGCCGAGATCTTTTGCCTTGACTTTCATATTATTTGAAGCTGATTATGATGGTTGCAGATTGAATGAGTGAATAGGGAATTTCGTGGGTAACCTCAACAGATTTTTTGCCTTTTTCTTTGACGGTTTCAACTACGATGAACGTATCGTCTTCTTTGATTTCCAATAACTTACCGCTGAGTTGTTTGTCGCTAAGTTGGAATTCAAACGACCTTCCCACGTGTTTGGTGTATTGTTTGCGGTTCACCAGCGGCCTTTCGGCACCGGGCGAAGAAATTTCAAACGTGAATGCCTCATCGCTCAAGTCTGAGTCTTCTTCGTCGATCTTTTCAGAGATGTGACGGGTGAAATCAGACAGGGTTTTCATGGATAGGGGCTCTTCACTGTCTACATAGAACTGAAATAACTTGGCGGGACCCGTAGTTTGGGCCACCAAGAACAATCCGAAAGCCGGGGCTTCCTGTTCGATGAGGGCGGTGAGTTTCTGTATTACGTTTGCCATAGTCAACAAAAAAGGGGACTGCTTTTGGCTTGTCCCCTTCCTAAGGTTAATTGGAAAAGTCTTGCAAATATACTACATTCCAAGGAGAAATCCAAATTAGTTCAACACTTTGGCTTCTATGATGGCGATGTCGCGGGTGGGACGATCCTGCATGTTCGTGGGTTGATTTTCGATGGCAGAAAGCACGTGGTATCCTGAGATCAATTTCCCGAAAACGGTGTAGTTGTTATCGAGGTTGGGTGCACCACCCCAGTTGGCGTATCGTTTTTTGTCGATGTCGGGAATTTCAGCATACAGCTTCTCGATGATGGGGTTCATTTTTTCCTTTACCTCCAATTCGATGGCACGCAGGCCGGCCATGTTGCCGCTCTGACTCATGATTTGACCATTTCTAACGGTTTCGGCGTTGGCGGGGTCTTTGCGGAAGAGTTCAAAGGCGATGGTTTCCAGGGCTTGTTTGTATTGGGCTTCAGGAACTTTGGTTCCGGTAACGATGAAAAATTGTGAGCCGGAGCTGTTTTTCATGGGGTTGATATCGTCGCTCTGACGGGCAGCGGAGAGCGCGCCTCTGAAGTGCCTGTATTCGCTTTTGATTTCGCTGGGCACGGTGTAACCGGGTCCGCCATCGCCAAGTTGGGCTGTGGGTGCGGCACCTTTTGATTTGGGATCTCCACTTTGCACCATGAAATCTTTGATTACGCGGTGAAACAATACACCATTATAGAATCCACTGTTTACCAATTTGATGAAGTTCTCACTGTGTTGTTTTTGCTCTGGGTTTAAGGCAAGAACCATATCGCCCACGGTGGTTTTGATTGATACGCGCGTCCAATTTTCTGGGGCGGTAGAATCGCTGTAGTCGGGACCGGTCGACTGCTGAGCTGTTGCTGTGGCAGAGTCGGTAGATTTGGAATCGCTTCCGTTATTGCAGGCGCTAAAGCACAACAGGGCCAAGGGAAGGGCGATGCGTGTAATGTGTTTCATGGGTAATTTGTTTTTCAAGTATACGCGTTGGCGATGATTATTTGAATTGAATGATCTCTTCTGTTTCAAAATATTCCACAAGATGCTGACGCATCAGACTCTCTTGTTCGAGGTAGCCGAGGTTGGGCAAAGGCGTTACATTTTCCCAGGCAGGCCAGCCATTTTTGTCGAATCCCACATGCTTGTAATACCCGCTGTAGCTCAAGATTTTACAGGTTGCGATGTGCATGAGGTGGACTTTCTCTTCTTTGGTAAAGGGCTTGTCGCGCAGTTCCCCCAATTCTCGTATCCCCACCAGAAATAGGATGGCATTGAGATCGGGCTTTTTCTCAAAATTCTCTTCCACAAAGGCCACAACTTGTAACCATTTATCCCTGATTTCGTGCATTAATCCATCGGCCATTCTACCCACAAAGGTCAACAATTTATGGGCAGGTGTGTTAAGCGTGGCGTAATTTTTGTAACATTGGGACAAGAAAATAATCATATGGCATCACCCAAGAGTTTTTTAGTTCCATTGTTTGAGCGAGCGAAGAACGTGACCGATGTGTTGATTTTGAAACGGGCACGGGCTAAGAAATGGCAAGACAGAACGTTAAAGAAGATGTTATTTCACGCCAGGAATACAGAATTTGGCAAATTGCATCAATTTGAATCGCTGTTGATCGCGGAGGACACGACTGCCCAATTTAAAAAAACAGTGCCCATTACTGATTACGAAGGGATGCACAGTTGGTGGCAGAGGGAGTATGGTGGGGAGGACAATGTGACATGGCCGGGCAGTACCAAATATTTTGCATTGAGTTCTGGGACCACGCAGGGGGCGAGTAAGTATATTCCAGTAACCCAGGATCAGTTGAAATCGATCGCGCGGGCGAGTCGCCGTCAGTTGTTTGCCATTGCCAAAACCGACGTGCCCAAGGATTTCTTCACCAAAGACTATTTGATGATTGGAGGGAGTACGGATTTGAGTTTTGACGGACAGAAATATTCGGGTGATTTGAGTGGTATTACCACGTTGAATTTGCCGTTTTGGATAGAGCGTTTTGCCAAGCCCACGGAGGAAATCAAGCGGGAGAAAGATTGGCATCACAAGTTAGAGATTATGGTGAGTGAGGCGCCGAAGTGGGATGTGGCGATGGTGGCTGGCGGACCGGCATGGGTAAAAATGTTGTTCGAGCGTATCATTGAGCGATACAACTTGAAGAACATCCATGAAATATGGCCACATTTGAGTGTGTACACTTGGGGTGCGGTGTCGCTTACGCCCTACAAGGACCAAATTGATGCGATGCTGGGCAGGCCGATTTATTATTTTGAGACTTATTTGGCCAGTGAAGGTTTTATCGCGAACCAAACCAAATTGAGCAGTGCGGGGATGGGCTTGGTGTTCCGCAATAAAATGTATTTTGAGTTTGTGCCGTTTAACGAGACAAATTTTGATGAGGCGGGGGATATTTTGCCTGGGGCTGAGGCCTTGGATATCGACGAGGTAGAGGCGGGCGTGAGCTATGCCATTGTGATCACCACTTGTGCCGGTGCGTGGCGATATTTGATTGGCGATGTGGTGGAGTTTACGGATGTGGATGCTTGTGAAATCAAAATTACAGGAAGAACCAAGCAGTATTTGAGTTTGTGCGGCGAGCATTTGTCGGTAGAGAATATGAACCGGGCCACCCAGGCATTGGGCAAGGCGATGGGCTTTCCCATACCGGAATTTACGGTGAGGGGGTTGAAGCACGAGGCGGGAGAAATGGGACACCGATGGTTTGTGGCTTATCCTGCTGGGGTTGAAAAGCCGGATGCAGAAAAGGCCCAGCAATTATTGGATGAGGCGTTGGTGGTATTGAACGACGACTATGCTACGGAGCGCAAGCATGTTTTGAAGCGGATGGAGTTGTTTTGGCTGCCGGAGTCGGACTTTTTAGACTTCATGGATCAGCGGGGCAAGATTGGTGGACAGGCGAAGTTTCCGCGGGTGATGCCTGAGGCTGTTTACAATGAGTGGTTGTCGTTTTTGGGGAGTCGATACCAAAGGGATACTTTTGCATAATGCAAACAGAATCGAGTTCGAACCATCGGAATTTGGAGCAGTTGGATTTTCTATCGTTGGTGCAGGGCATCAACAGGGAGGATGCTTTATTGAGTGCACGGGTGGCGAGCGAAGCGAGCCACATTGCGGCGTTGTGCGAGTTGGTCTTTGATCGATTAAATGCGGGCGGTCGGTTGTTTTACATGGGCGCGGGTACCAGCGGTCGGTTGGGTATTGTAGACGCCAGCGAATGTCCGCCAACCTATGGAGTTCCGTTCGACAAGGTCATTGGTATCATCGCTGGTGGCGATGGGGCCATTCGCAAGGCGGTGGAGTTTGCAGAGGACGATGAGGAACAGGGTTTCCGCGATTTGGAAGCGTACGGTGTCAACGAAAAAGATGTGGTGATTGGCATCGCCGCATCGGGTAGAACCCCTTACGTGATTGGTGCTTTGAGAACATGTAGGTCAAAAGGCATCGCCACGGGCGGTGTAGTTTGCAATAAGGAGAGTAAGATGCGCGCGGTTTGCGACGTATGTGTTGAGGTGGAGACGGGTCCAGAATTTGTGACGGGCAGTACGCGGATGAAAGCGGGAACGGCCACCAAAATGGTGCTCAACATGATTACCACGAGTGTGATGATTCGGTTGGGACATGTGAAGGACAATAAGATGATTGATATGCAGTTGACCAATCACAAGTTGATTGCGCGGGGCACAACCATGGTGATGGAGGCAACGGGGTTGGCTGAGGAAGAGGCGAAGTCGAGGTTGCTCGCTGCGGGGTCTGTTCGCAAGGCGGTAGACCAATGGCAATCGGAGCAGGGTTAAGCTGTTAGGCCAGGATTTCCCAGGTTCTATCGGCCAGTAATCGCACGGTATTTAGGAAGGTGTAGGGTGCATTTTTGCCCCATTCATAGGGTGCTACCATGCTAAGTACTTGGCTACCATCGTCTTTTTGGTATACATGATAGATGCCATGGATAACGGGCTCAAAATTGATATCGGCTTTGTAGATGGCATGGGATAGTGCCAACCGATCTTCAATGGCTTTGGCTTGCTTCATCAGCAATTCTGCTTGCTTTTTAAGCATAGAAATTTGCTGTTCGGCTTGGTGCTGCATGCTCTCGTGGGCATTGGCCACCAACATGCGCTTATCGATGGGTTCGATTTTTGGGGAGCTGACACTCAGGGCATAGGGCGCGTTGTGCGCATCGCCTTGAAACAGGGCGTCTTTCAACACCAGTGGCCGGTTGTCTTGGGGCGATTCTTGAGCGGTATCTTGTGGTTCGTTGGCCAGCATGATACGTTTAACAACTCAACGGGCAAATTGTTCCTGAGCCCAATCTTTCTGTAGCAACAATTCTGCGATTTGGATGGCGTTGGTGGCGGCACCTTTTCTCAAATTGTCTGAAACTACCCAAAGGTTGAGGGTGTTGGGTGCGCTATCGTCTCTGCGAATTCTACCCACAAACACATCGTCTTTGTCGTGACAAGTAATGGGCATGGGATAGAGGTTTTCGGCGGGATTGTCTTGGAGCGTAACGCCGGGTGCTTGACTGAGTTGGGACTTTATTTCTTCCAAATCAAAGGGGTGCACAAATGAGGCGTTGATGCTTTCTGAATGGCCACCCATGGTGGGGATTCTCACGGTGGTTGCGGTGATATTCAGTTGGGGGATTTCCATGATTTTGCGCGTTTCCACCATCATTTTCCATTCTTCTTTGGTGTAGCCATTGTCCATAAACACATCGATATGCGGCAGTGCATTGAAATCAATGGGGTGGGGATAAACGGTATCTCCAATGGTATTGCTGCGCTCATTGAGCAATTGGGACACCCCTTTTTGTCCGGTACCGGTAACACTTTGGTAGGTGCTTACCACCACGCGCTGCAGTTGATAGGCATCGTGTAGGGGTTTTAGGGCAACCACCATTTGGATGGTAGAACAGTTGGGGTTGGCGATGATTCGGTGCTGGGGTTGGATGGCGTTTGGATTCACTTCGGGTACTACCAAAGGCACAGAGGGGTCCATGCGCCATGCGCTTGAGTTGTCGATAACAAATGTGTTGTTGGCTGCAAATTTGGGTGCCCATTCGGTGCTCACACTACCGCCAGCGCTGAAAATGGCGATATGGGGTTTTGCATCCACCGCTTGTTGCAGGGATAGAATGGGATAGTCTTTGCCTTTGAACGTGATAATTTTTCCGACGCTTCTTTCAGAGGCGGTGGGCAATAATTCTGTAATGGGAAAATTGCGTTCAGCAAGTACTTCGAGCATTTTTGTGCCAACCAATCCGGTGGCACCAACAACAGCAATTCTCATGGTTAGTGTGCTTGTAGGGGGGTATTGTCTGGGGGGGTAGACGGCAATGTTTCTGTGGTTACATCTCCGGGTTTTGCGGTGGATGAATCCTTGGAGCTTGAGTCTTGATACAGGTCTTGGAACATGGCTTCGTTGCTTAAGCTATCCAATGAATCTTGGGTGTTTTTTTCGGCTTCGTTGAAAGCACCTTCGGGGTTGTTAGAACAGGCCGCAGCGCCTAGGGCGATGCAACAAATTACGGCAAAGGGGAATTTATATTTCATGGTTACCAAATTTCTAGAGTTTCAAGGAGATCATTCCAAAGGTCGTAATTTTTCATACCCACCACGGATTCTTTTTCACAATCCACGGAAATGGCCTCAGCTTGTAGGTCTTTGATGGCTTGGGGTGATGTGGTGGAGGGGTTTACCTTGATGATGTTGAGGGGAGGATTTATTCCAAGCACGGTGGCGGTATCCCCATCAAGGGTAATCCATTCGTAGTTGGGATTGGTTAGGGTTTGTTGCCAGAAGGCAAGGTCTTCGGATTTACACTCGATGGCCTCAACGGGTAGAATATCGCACCAACTGATGGCGGTATCTTTGAGCGTTGGGTTGTGTAGTTCAAGGGTGAGTTTGGGTCCGGCACACCAGCCGATAATTTCTTGTACGTTGCCCAGGGGGATTTCTCCTACGCGGAATCCAATCCACTCGGCCATGGCTGCGGCCGCATAACGTGCATCGGAGAGGTCTTGGATATGGTTAAATTTAATTTTCATCGCATAAAAAAGGGCTGCAATTGCAGCCCTTTGATTTTGTTATACCAACAATCGGTAGGGCTCTTCTAAGAATTCTTTGAGTGTTTTGAGGAATTGTGCACCCATAGCACCATCCACTACACGGTGATCACAGCTAAGGGTCACCTTCATGGTTTTAACGGGTTTGATTTCGCCATTGACAACGCCAACAGTATCTTTCACTGTTCCTACGGCTAGGATACAAGCGTCTGGCGGATTGATGATTGCAGTGAATTCGTCAATGCCAAACATGCCCAAGTTACTGATGGTAAAGGTATTGCCTGTCCAATCTTGTGGCTGCAATTTCTTTTCCTTGGCTTTTTTGCCGTACTCTTTCACTTCACTGCTGATTTGGCTAAGCGATTTGTTGTCGGCAAAGCGAACTACAGGAACCAACAATCCATCTTCTACAGCCATGGCCACGCCAATGTGGATGTGGTGGTTGTAACGGATTTTGGTGCCTAACCAGCTTGAGTTGATATTGGGGTTTTTGCGCAACGCAGCGGCTGCAGCTTTGATCACTAAGTCATTCATGGAAATCTTCACATCGCTCACGGTGTTCATTTGCTCGCGGGCTTGTGTGGCTTTGTCCATGTTGATTTCCAAGGTAAGGTAGAAATGCGGCGCAGAGAATTTGCTTTCACCAAGGCGCGCTGCAATGGTCTTGCGCATTTGAGAAACATTCACTTCGTGGAAGCTTTCGGTTCCAGAAGCTACTGCTACAGTAGCCGTTGCTTTGCTACTTGCTGCAGGGGTAAAGGTTTCAATGTCTTTCTTTACGATTCTGCCATTCTCGCCACTGCCTTGGATTTGGTTGATGTCGATGCCCTTTTCTTCTGCCAATTTTTTGGCCAAAGGACTGGCTTTCAAACGCTCGTCGTTACTGCTAGCAACAGGTGCTGGGGCTGGAGTTGCGGTTTGGGCAGCGGGAGCTGCTGGTGTAGCCACGGGAGCAGCTTCAACCACAGCAGCGGCGGGTGCCGGTGCAGCGGGAGCTGAACCCAAGAGGGATTGGAAATCTTCGCCGGGGTTTCCCACAACGGCAATGATGCTATCCACGGGAGTAGCATCGCCCTCGTTCAAAGCCAAGTGAAGGATCGTGCCTTTGGCATATACCTCCATGTCCATCGTGGCTTTGTCGGTTTCAACCTCAGCCAAAATGTCTCCGCTTTTTACGGAATCACCTACTTTGTAGTTCCACTTAACGATGACACCTTCTGTCATGGTGTCGCTCATCTTGGGTAATCTAACAACTTCTGCCATAATCGTATTGACTTGCAAACTTACGCGTTTTTTACTTCTACAAGGTATTTCGACCTCGGATTTTATCAATTCTTGTGGAGTTTTTCGGGGATTTTGGTGTCTACTGCCTACAATAAGTGTCAATTTAACGCTTGTGGGATGGTTCGGTTGCCATCATTTGGATTGTTGCTGAAAAATTTTAAGATAATTCCGTTTGGCGCATAGCATAACCGCATGAATCGGTTAAATTTGCCCAACCCCTTATTAATCCATGAGTTCAGCATTTGTATACGAAGATTTTTTGCGGCATGTCCTGGCCCACGGCGACCATAAATCGGACAGAACCGGAACGGGCACTGTGAGTGTGTTTGGCGGACAGTTGCGCTTTGATTTGCAGCAGGGATTTCCGTTGATTACCACCAAAAAGGTGCATTTGAAAAGTATCATCTACGAACTTTTGTGGTTTTTAAAGGGTGAAACCAATATCGCATACCTCAAAGAGCACGGGGTGAGTATTTGGGATGAATGGGCCGACGCGGAAGGCAATTTGGGGCCTGTTTATGGCAAGCAGTGGCGCTCTTGGGAGGCCAAGGATGGCAGTGTGATCGATCAGATTTCTGAAGCGTTGTCTTTGATTAAAAACAGTCCGGATAGCCGTCGAATTTTGGTCAATGCGTGGAATGTGGGAGAAATCAAGCAAATGGCTTTGATGCCTTGTCACACCATGTTTCAGTTTTATGTGGCCAATGGCAAACTGAGCTGTCAGTTGTATCAGCGAAGTGCAGATTTGTTTTTGGGTGTGCCGTTCAACATCGCGAGTTATGCTTTGTTGACGTTGATGATGGCGCAGGTTTGCGGTTTGCAGCCCGGTGATTTTGTGCATACGTTTGGCGATGCCCACATCTATAGTAACCACATGGAACAAGTTCAATTGCAGCTGTCGCGTGAACCCAGGCCATATCCAACCATGAAATTGAATCCTGACGTCAAGGATTTGTTCGATTTTACTTTTGAAGATTTCACGCTCGAGGGATACGATCCTCATCCCGGGATCAAAGCACCTGTTGCTATTTAACCGGTTAATTCGTCGAACAGTAACCCAAATCCGATGATATTCCTAAAGTGCATTCGTAAGTTTGCATCTTTATGAATTGTCGATGGCATAACCTTTTGGGTGCGATGGGCGGCATTCTGCTGGGCTTTTCGGTGCCTAGTTTACATGCGCAAACCCCAACGCAAAAAGCGAGTATCAGTGGCTACCTTCGGGAGAAAAGCAGCGGTGAGATGCTCGGAAATGTGGTGGTCGCAGCGGCCCCCAGCAATACCCGAACTTTATCCAATAGCTATGGCTTTTTTTCCATTACGTTGACGAAAGGTCAGTCGCAGTGGGTGTATTTTCGGTTTCCAGGATTCTATGCTGATAGTTTGTATTGGACAGCGAAAGCGGATACGGCGGTAAACATTGAGTTGGGTGCGATGCAGTCTGTGGAATCCATGGGTGCTGTTGAAATTCGCGCGAAAAAGACCACCATTGCGGATCGGGCCGATATGAGTCGAATTGATATTCCGGTTCAGCAAATCAAAGAGATTCCGGCGCTGTTGGGTGAAAAGGATGTGATGAAGGTGATTCAGTTAATGCCTGGGGTGCAAAAGGGGGGTGAAGGACAGTCGGGCATTTATGTTCGAGGTGGGGGCCCGGACCAGAATTTGATTGTGTTGGACGAGGCGATTGTTTACAATGCGAGTCATTTGTTTGGTTTCTTTTCGTTGTTCAATGGTGATGCTTTGCGGAGTGTCGAGTTGGTGAAAGGTGGATTCCCATCGAGGTACGGCGGTCGATTGTCGAGCGTCATCGACATGAACATGAAGGAGGGCAATAACAAGAAATTTGCCGGTGAGGTGGGTGTTGGGATCATCAGCTCTAGGGCGGTTTTTGAAGGTCCGATCGTCAAGGGAAAAAGTTCTTTCATGATATCGGGTCGAAGGACCTATTTGGATGCGTTGGTGCAGCCGTTGATCATGGCCAGCACGAATGGTGCCAATGCGGGGTATTATTTCTACGACATGAATGCCAAGGCCAATTACATTTTATCGAACAGGGATAAATTGTATGTGTCGGGATATTTTGGGAGGGATAAGTTCTATCTGAACGATAAGCAGGATCAATCGCAGTTCAAGACCAATTTCGGCTGGGGTAATCGCACGCTCACGGGGCGTTGGAATCATCAATTCGATCCCAAAACTTTTGCCAATGCGGCATTGATTTACAGTCATTATGATTTGAGCATCAATATTTTACAAAAGGAAAATGATACGAGTCAGTTCGAGTTGGGTTATTCCAGTACGATCAATGACTACGGCGTGAAATATGATGTAGATTACCGTCCAAATCCAAAGCACATGGTAAGGGCTGGTTTTTCTACCATCAACCACCAATTTAGTCCGAGTGCAATCGTCCTCAAAGTGGGTAAGGATTTTAATTTCAACCGGAAAATTCAGGTCATCAACACTTATGAGAGCGGTGTTTATGTGGAGGATCAATGGCGAGAGGGGGCATGGAATTTTTATCCGGGTTTGCGACTGAGTCATTATGTGGTGGATGGCAGGCAGTGGATAAATCCTGAGCCAAGGATGAGTTTGGCCTATAACATTCGCAAGGATTTGGCGTTGAAGGGCAGTTATGCTTTGATGAATCAGTACATTCATTTGTTGAGTAGCACGGGGATTGGGTTGCCAACCGATTTATGGGTACCGGCCACTGCCAACGTGAAGCCGATGCAAAGTCAGCAGTTGGCTGCGGGTGTAGCGAAGGACTTCAACAAGGGCTATTCATTGAGTGTGGAGGGGTATTACAAGACGATGACGAATGTGATTACCTACAAAGAGGGTGCGTCGTTCTTGTTGGGCGATGATTTTTTCAATCCAGGGGTTCCCACAAACAACAAAGCTTGGGAGAGTCAAGTGACCAGTGGATTGGGATGGAGTTATGGGGCAGAGGTGTTTTTGCAAAAACAGGTGGGTAAGTTGAGCGGTTGGATTGGATATACATTGAGTTGGACGCAATTGCAATTCGACGAGGTAAATCAGGGAATGAAATATTATGCCAAATACGATCGCAGGCATGATGCTTCTATTGTATGCATTTATCGATTGAACAAGTTGTTTACGGCTTCAGCGACTTGGGTCTATGGCACGGGCAATGCGATCACCATGCCTCAGGGATATTTGCGGAGTTCAGGACATTATATGGGGTCATTCCCAGAGGTTTGGGATGCGGTGAGTGGCATTTTCAACAATGAGTTGATTGATTATGGCAAGCGTAACAGTTTCAGGATGGAGGCCTATCATCGATTGGATGTGGGTTTACAATTCAAAAAGGAGAAAACCAAAGGGATTCAAACCTGGGAATTGAGTTTTTATAATGCCTACAATCGGTATAATCCTTTCTTTTATTACGGACAAATGAATGATGCGGGTACGGAAAGAACCTTGAAAAAGGCCACCTTGTTCCCCATGATTCCTTCATTAAGTTGGACCTTTAAATTTCGGTAATTAGTTTATGAAAAATCATTTTTATCATTGGGTATTGGGGTTGCTATTGGTGGCAACAACAGGTTGTTACGACCAAGATGCCACGGTGGATTTACCCACATATAATAAGCGCACTGCTATCACTTGTTATTTATCCCCCAAAGACCCGAATATCACGGTTGAATTGGGCCATACGTTGCCCTATTTTGGCAAGCAGACCAGTGAAATTCCCCGCATCGGGGATGCTGCTGTAACCATCACGGATGTAACGGATGGTAAATCGATAAGGATTCCGTTCGACTCTAGCATTATGTTGTATCGCATTCGCGCATTTGCATTGCCGATAGTGAATGGTCATACGTATCGTTTGGAAGTGGTGTTGAAGGATGGAACTTCTTATTTGGCGACATCTACTGTGCCTCCTGCAGTGAAAGAAGACGATTTGAAGTTTGGGGCTTATCGCATTGGTAAGCTCACGACAAATTCATGGGGTGGTCAGGAAGTGAATGTGGGTTTGGAGTTAAAATCAGCGACCACTTTGAATGGGTATTACTATGCCCCCAAATTTGAGGTGGTATTGGAGGATGGCTTGGGCGACTTTTACGGAACCGAATTGTATTTCAGTAATGAGGGCATTGCCGAGGGTAAAACCGGGGATACCTTGCGTTATATTTTCAACGATCGCATATTTATGAATGGATTTGGTGGTGGGGGAACCGCCACAGATCCTTTGATTTTGCGCGAGGCATCGGGTGCATTTTGGGTGATGGACGAAGCGTACAAGGAGCGCTATCTACGTGATTTGCAGATTTCAGACAATCCGTTCGCAGAGCCCGTGTTGTTGTATTCAAATTGGAGCAATGGCGCTGTAGGCGCTTTGGGTTCTTACGATTGGGTAGAAGCAACCTTGGTGCCCTAATTCCACTATTATAGTCATGTGGATTCATTGATTTGCGAGTCGGGGCGGCTTGTTTGAATTTCGTATGGCATGTTGGACGCATTTTTTACCCCCATTGATGAGTCGATTTGGGCCCCTCACCGTGATCGCAAGGAAACGGTAGGAGGCAAGTTATTGGTTCACGGGAAGTCATTTCCAAAATTGAAGAAGGTCAAATTGGCCTTGATTGGCGCTGGTGCTGCGGCCGATGCTTTCCGGAAATCTATGTACCGGTTACAGTGGCGATTTGGCGATTTGGTGATGGCCGATTTGGGGAATTTGGTTGAGACGGAGGATGAGACGCAGCGACAGTTTGCGTTGAGTGAGGCAATGGGAGAATTGTTGGGAATGGGTATTCAAGTGGTGGTTGTGGGTGGTGGATCGAGTTTGATGTATGGACATTACAAGGCCTACAGACAGCATGATACACCGGTAGAAATTGTGCAGGTAACACCGGGTATAGACATGGAGGAGGGAACACCCTTGCGTTCAATTTTGGTAGAGAAGCCATCCAATTTGTTCAATATTGATTTCTTGGGAACCCAGGCGTATTATATTTCGGAGAGCACTGCGGCGTTGTTGGAGAAAATGTATTTTGAAAATCACCGTTTGGGTGAGGTTCGGGATGCGATTGAGGAAACGGAGCCCATTTTACGAAGCGCTCACATGTTGCAGTTTGATATGAACGCCATTCGGAAATGCGATGCCCCCTCCACGATTTTGGGATCGCCCAACGGATTGTATGCGGAGGAAGCTGCGAGAATCGCGCGGTATGCAGGTATTTCAAATCAGTTGTCATCGGCATTTTTCTATGGGTTAAAGTCGGAAGATCAAGACGAGGCCACGGTAGATTTGTTGGCTCAAATGGTGTGGTATTTTGTGGATGGGTTTACCAGTCGCTATCACGATCACCCCACCCATGATTCAACGGATTTCTTGATATACCGCAATCGCTTGAGTTCAACGGGTCATGAAATTGTGTTTTACAAGAGTCGGAAAAGCAATCGCTGGTGGATGGAAATTCCACATCCGTATGACAAGCGAACCTTTTTTATTGGCTGTTCTTACAGAGACTATGAGCAGGTGTGTGCCGATGAAATGCCGGATCGTTGGTGGCGTGCTTACCAGCGTTTGATGTGATTTTCGGCGAAATCCTGAACCAATTCAGATTTATTGTGTTCTTCTCAGACCAACAGCGTTAAATTTGCACTTAATATGACAGAAGGATTTTTCCCCTTAACCGTAAAGAAATTGGTTCGCGAAACCGCGGATGCCACCACATTATACTTTGAAATTCCTGAAAATCTGAAGGATACTTTTGTGTATACTGCAGGACAGTATTTGACTTTTGAAGTAGAATTGGCCGGTGAGAAAGTTCGTCGTTCATATTCTTTGTGCACATACGCAGGTGTTGATGAAATGCCAGCGGTGACGGTAAAGCGCGTAGATGGCGGTAAAATGAGCAATTATTTGAATGCCGAAATCAAAGAAGGCGATGTGATGGCCGTGATGCCCCCAATGGGTAAATTCACGGTTGTTCCGGATGCTTCTCGCTCAGCACATTACGTGTTGTTTGGCGGCGGCAGTGGTATTACCCCTGTATTGGGTATCGCTAAAGCGGTATTGGCCGATGAGCCCAACAGCAAAGTAACCTTGGTATACGCCAACAGAAATCCTGATTCAGTAATCTTCAAACAGGTTTTGGCAGACATGGAAAAGGCCAGCAACGGTCGTTTCAAAGTGCATCATAATTACGATTCTGCTCCTTTGACCTATTTTGGGTTGAAGGGAATGTTGACTGCCGATAAAGTGCAATCCATTGTAAAATCTAAAATTGGCGGATCATTTGATCAGTACCAGTACTTCATTTGTGGACCAGGTCCGATGATGGAAGTCATCAAAGACGGGTTGCGCAATTTGGGCATTTCGGGTGATCGTGTGAATACAGAATATTTCGCAGCGCCTACCAGCAAAAGCGCTGCCGATGAAAAACCTTCACAAAGCACAGATTTCAACGGTATTTCTGAGGTTACATTAACGGTATACGGTAAAACGCACACCATCACTTGTGATCAAAATACAACCATCTTGAATGCAGCGATGAAGCAGGGTATCGATCCTCCATATAGCTGTACGGTGGGTGTTTGTACTACTTGCAGGGCAAAAGTAACCGTGGGTAAATTGCACATGTTGGAGCGTGAGGGCTTGAGCGATGCAGAAATTGCGGAAGGCTACGTGCTTACCTGCCAGTCTGTACCACGCAGTTCAGAAATCACCCTCAAATACGAATAAGAAAAAATTGGGGAAGATGCTAGAAGCATAGGATTCCCCAATCTATTAATCTTCTTCTTCCAGAAGCGCGGGCGCTGCTTGTGTGTATTTTCTAATTTTATTGAGCACGGTGCTAAAATCCTCAGGCAATTCGCTGCTGAAGAACATATTTTCACCGGTGGTTGGATGAATAAATCCCAATTCTTTGGCATGCAGGGCTTGCCTTGGCATGATGTTGAAGCAATTTTCAATAAACGGCTTGAACTTGGGGAGGGCAGATCCTTTTTTGATTTCTGAGCCGCCATAGAGTTCATCCGAGAATAACGGATGTTTGATGCTAGAAAAATGTGCCCTGATTTGGTGGGTTCTACCTGTTTCTAACTCGCATTGAACCAATGAAGTAAAGTAGAAATTCTCCAAAGTTTTGTAGTGCGAAATCGCCAATTTTCCATCTTCTTCAGATTCAAAACACTTTGAGCGACGGCGGTCTGATGGGTCGCGATTCAGATAACTGCGAATGGTGCCATCTTTGGGTTTGGGTTCGCCCCACACCAGCGCCCAGTACCTGCGGTGTATGCTATGTTCGAAGAACTGTTTACCCAAATGAGAGAGGGCATAATCGGTTTTTCCAATCACCAACAACCCTGATGTATCCTTGTCGATGCGATGCACCAATCCAGGTCTATGGTATTGGTCCTTGGTAGGTAGCTGTCCGAAATGATATACCAGCGCATTCACCAATGTACCAGAGTAGTTGTTATGTCCGGGATGTACCACCATGCCGGCTGGTTTGTTTACCACCAGCAAATCATCATCCTCATATACGATGTTGAGGGGGATGTTTTCAGGATACACTTCTGTATCCCGGGGAGCCGTTGGCAGCAACACACGAACATGATCGTTCGGTTTGATTTTATAGTTGCTCTTGGTGGGTTTGTCGTTGACGACTACTGCGCCAGATTCAATGCCCGCCTGGATTTTGGAGCGACTCGCATTGGCGATTTTGTGCATCAACCATTTGTCGACGCGCATTTGCTCTTGTCCGGGATCGGCGGTAAACGCGTAGTGTTCGTATAATCCTTCGTCGAGGATTTCTTCTTCTGCTAAACTCACGGTGCAAATTAAATGCTAAACCGCAGTTGTCCGAGCATTAATCCACCCCAACCTGCTTGATTTACCAAAACAGTTTGTTGGACAGCATTTTTTACCTCTGTGGCTTTGTCCAAAAATGTGTGGGTATGACCGCCTACAATCGCGGTGATACCATGGGTTTGGGCTGCCAATTTCAGGTCGTCAATTTTGTCTGTATCGTAGGAGTAACCCAAATGAGAAATTACAAAAACTGCATCACAGTGTGCTTCATTGCGTAGGTAATCCACGGTTTTTTGCAGGGCGACAACAGGTTCTTGATACACCAATCCGGGAATCATGCGGTCGAGGATGAGGTTTTCGGGACTAATACCCACGCCGGTTATTCCGATGGTTTTCCCACCCATTTTCACCAATTTGTAGGGTTTCACCAGGTTTTTTAGGCGGGTTTTGGATAGGTCGTAATTGCAGTTGAGCATGGCGATGCCTGGATTTTTTTCAAGCATGTTGGCCAAATGATCGATGCCATTGTCGAAATCGTGGTTTCCCATGGTGGTAGCATGGTAGCCCATGTTTTGCATCCATTGGTATTCGAGTGCGCCACCGAACAAGTTGAAATAGGGCGTTCCTTGAAATACATCGCCACAATCGAGCAGTAGTACGTTCGGGTTTTGCTGTTTATGTTGTTGAATGAGGGTGGCAAGGTTGGCGATACCGCCTTTTCCGGCCAGGGGATGATTGGCGGGAAACGGTTCGATGCGGGAGTGCAAGTCATTGGTGTGCAACAACAACAATTCGAGGCGCTCTACTGATTTTCTGTGGTTTGCATCGCCCTGAAGTAATTGTCCGATCGCATCCGCCGGTAATAAAGCCCCAGCCGTGATGGTGGCCATTTGTTGCAGGAAACGTTTTCTATTTAGACTCATGGGCAATGCGAATTTGTTTGCGTGGATCGATAAAATGGTTGGCTTCGTATTCCGCCTTCAGTTGCTGGGCCAAAACCGTTCTGAGGTTGATACCGGTGTAGTGCGTTTTTTTGGCGTGTTTCAGCATCGTAAAACCATCGCCGCCTACGGCCATGTAGGAGTTCACGGCAATGAGGTAGTCGCGCCTACTATCGAAAGGTTGCGAATAATCGGGGTTCAGTAAATCCTGAACATTTTCTATGGGCTTGGCATTCAGCTTTAGCGATGTGTAGCGATTGTCTTTTCGGGTGCTGCCTTTGCTGTAAGTCATCAGGAAACCCGCGGCGGGGGTGCCTTGTAATTGGGCGATGTACTGAAATAGACTGTCTACATACAGCCCTGACAGTTGCACCAAAACCAGTTCGTTTTCAAACGGCATGACTTCAAATAACTGCTGCATGGTTAAAGGTCCGGGGTAAAACCCTGTGCGAAACCCGCCGTTGTTGCTGATGGCGAAATGACAGGGGATTCCGAATTCTTTGATGCTCAGGGTATTGGCGGTTAAGAGCATGTAATCGGCGGCTAACCGACCCAGGTTGCCGACAAAAAATGCATTTGAAAAGGGGGAGTCGATGGTGGCGATGTACTCAGACATTTGTTGCTGCATGGCCTTTTTGTAGGGCTGAATCAGCGCAACGGTTTGTGAATCATCGGGGAGTGAATCAGAAACGGAAGTATTGTTTGTTGTGGCGTAAGCTATGGTTTGGTCTTGATGAGACTTGGCGGTGAAACAGCCGGTGAAAATCAACAAGATAACTGCAAGTAGCCATCCACTTGACGCATTATCCAGGTTTTGTTTTAAGCGAAAGGGACGTTGGTCTGTCATTGCTGTCACAAATTTGGGGTTTGCAATGTGAATTTCTTGCTAAATAATTGGCAATTTGGGCTTAATGTGGCGTTTTTTTTGTGATTTTTGTACAATGAAAAAAACGATTGGCATTTTTTGCATCGCCCTGATGGGTGCATTTCAAGCAAAGGCGCAGTGTAACGAGCTATTTATTTCTGAATATGTAGAAGGTTCACGCAATAACAAAGCGTTGGAAATTTATAACCCAACTGCTAACGCGGTTGATTTGAGTAAATACCGTGTAACCCGTTGGCAAAATGGTTCTGCAGCATGGACGGCCCAAATGTCGGATGCACTTTCAGGAACCATTCAGCCCAAGGATGTCATTGTTGTAGTACTTGATCGTAGAGATACAACCCAAACGGGTCAGGATACGCCAGTGGTTTTGCCTTTGCGTTTGAAAGCCGATTTGTTTTTGAGCAAGGATTATAACACCAGCTACAGCATGAGCTTCAACGGCGACGATGCATTGTCAATTGATAAATACAACGATGCTACCGCGAAGTGGGTGCCCGTAGATATTTTCGGAAAAATTGGTGAACGTCCAAGTCCCGCCTGGAGCGATAAACCCCCTTACACTGGTACAGGAACTTGGTATTCTTTGGATAAAACGTTGATTCGCAAAGACAGTGTAATGACAGGTGTTGCCAAAAATCCGTTGGAGTTCAATCCAAAATTGGAGTGGGTGATTAATCCTCGCGACATGTTTGATTCTTTGGGTTCCCATACTTGTTTGTGTGCTCAGGGCCCAACTACTGCCGTTAAGACGCTCGCCATTGGCCAGGTTGCCGTGTATCCAAACCCAGCTGTGACATCGGCTTTGGTGTTTTTGCCGTTTGAGATGGAGACATTGGTTTGCTTGAACGCTGCCGGCCAGTCGGTAAAAGTGGGCTTCAACCATGTAGGCATGGACGACATGTTGCAATACAGTTTGGATGTGGCGCATCTTCCTGCTGGTGTTTACACCTTGGAATTCATCGCCCAGAACGGTGCTAAGGCCTCGGCCAAATTGATCAAATAATGCGTAATATTTTCCTGTTGGGATTGGGTTTGATGTTGTCGGTTTTGGCAACAGCCCAGGTCACGGTGAAAGGGAAAGTGATGGATGCCATCAGCGGGGAACTGCTGGAAGGTGCTACCATTTCTACCCGCAATCAATCTGCGCTATCGTCCAAGGATGGTAGTTATACGTTGCTGCTACCGATGGGCGAATACGTTTTGGTGGCCAAGGCAGAAGGGTTTGACAACGATACCATTTTGTTGCAGGCCGATCGCAATTTGATAACGGATGTTAACTTCAAGCTCGACAACCAAAGTGCAGCCATGCAAGCGGTGCAGATCACAACAAGTATCGCCAAGAACCGCAAAACGCCGGTGGCTTACTCGAATTTCACGGGAAAAGACATCGCAGAGCGTTTAGGCAGTGCCGATTTGCCGTTGTTATTGAATCAGATGCCAGGGGTTTATGCTACCTCACAAGGTGGAGGTGCCGGTGATGCGCGTATCAGCATTCGCGGTTTCAGTCAGCGCAACATTGCTGTGATGGTGGATGGTATACCGGTGAACGACATGGAAAACGGACAGGTGTATTGGAGCAACTGGTTTGGTTTGGGTGGAGTTACGGCGCTTACCCAAGTGCAAAGGGGTTTGGGGTCATCGCGCATCGCCAATCCAGCTGTGGGCGGGACCATGAACATCATCACAAAAGGCATTTCTCAACAGGCGCGATTGGAAGCGAATGTGGAAATGGGCGACAGCAAATACGAGCAGTTTGCGATCAACTATTGCAGTGGTCGATTGAAAGGTGGTTGGGGTGTTTTGATGAGCATCACCAAGCGTCAAAGTGCGGGATACGTGGATTATTTGTATGACGATATGTACTCGTACTTTGGTAAAGTGGAGAAGCAGTGGAAGACCAAATCGCATGGATCACATACATTGAGTTTTGTGGGTGTGGGTGCGCCTCAGAGTCACGGTCAGCGCAGTTTTCGGGCTCGACTTTCCATGTACGATCGGGCGATGGCACAGGAGTTGGGCATCGATACCGTGTTGCCAAGGATGGCTTATAACCAGGGTAATCGCTATAATCAACACTGGGGCTATTTGAATGAGGCCACGGTGAGTGCAGATAAAACAGATACCACCTGGGCCAGAAGGTATGCCTTGAATGAGCGTGAAAACATGTTTCACAAACCCCAATTTTACGTAAAGCATGACTGGTCTGTTTCGAAGAAAACCTTGGTGACCACCACGGCCTATGCCTCATATGGAAGGGGCGGTGGCGTGAGTTCAAATAGCACGTTGAAGATTCCACAGATTCCGCAGAATTACGGTCAGTATGATTTCCAAAGTGTATATTTTTTGAATTCATCGGGCAGTGATTTTACTACTCCTATCGATCCCAAATATTCGTTAACGGAGAACAAATCAGCGGGAATTTTACAACGCGCGGTGAATAACCACAACTGGTATGGTTTGTTGAACACCACCCAGCACAAGATCAATAACTTGTGGTCGTTTACCGGTGGCATTGATTTGCGCACGTATCGCGGTAGGCATTACCGTGAGGGGTATAATTTGTTGGGTGGCGATTATTTCATCCCCAGTCAGGCAGAAAAGAATCCATCTTTTGATTCCAAGCACATGTACAGATCGGGCGACATTTTTGGCTACAACAACGATGGTTTGGTGCGATGGGCGGGTACGTTCGGCGAATTGGAGTATAGTAAGAACCGCACAACGGCGTTTGTGAATGCGAGTTTTTCGAATACTTGGTTGCAACGAATCGATTATTTTAAACTGAATTTAGACAGTCAGTACGGACAAAAAACGGACTGGGTACAGCGCAAGGGATATACCTTGAAAACGGGTGTGAACCACAACGTGAATCGCAAATTGAATATGTTTGGCAACGTGGGGTATTTGAATCGTCCTACGCGGTTTAGCAATGTGTTCGACAACCGAAATGTGCAGGTGAAGGACATTCGCAATGAGCGGGTGATGGCCGTGGAAGGCGGATCGGGTTATAAATCGAAGCGATTGGCGTTGAATCTGAATGCGTATTACACGCTTTGGATGAACAAGCCGGTGGATTTCCTATCAACGTTTACCGATTTGGACGGCAACAACTATAGCTTTAATATCAACGGGTTGGGGGCAAGGCACATGGGTGCGGAGCTGCAGGCATCGTTCAAAGCGGGCGATGGTATAACGTTGGAGGGTAGCTTGAGCATGGGCGATTGGATTTGGAACTCTGGGTCTGAGGTGATTGTGAGAAATGACTTGGGCGATAGCATTGCCAAGGTTGATTTTGATGCCAAGGGCGTTCACGTGGGTGATGCAGCCCAGCAGCAAGTAGCCGTTTTGATGCGATGGGAGCCAACGTATTTGAAGGGGGCGTATTTCACCGCGCAGTATATCCGCTTTTCGAAGCATTATGCCGATTTTGATCCCACTGCATTGACCGGAAAATACAAAGGACAGGAGTCGTTTGAATTACCCAGCTATTGGTATATGAATTTGACGGGCGGTTACAAATGGACGGTAAAGGGGGGCATGAAAGTACAGATTTACGGTATGGTGAACAACGTAACGAACAATGTGTATATCAGCGATGGTCAGCACCGAAATGTGGATGGCAATCCCATCAATACGTTCAATCCTAAAAATTTGGAAGTATTTGTATCGCCTGGTCTGAGATTTACGACCGGTATACGTATCACCTATTAATGTTTAATCAAGATCTTAAAGAAGAAAAAAACAACCATGAAATTGAATAAAATTTACAGTTTTGCCTTGGCCCTCGTGGCAGGTATAAACATGTTGGGTGCGCAAGCGACCTTGCCAGCATTTTGGAATTGCAATGATCCAGCGGCGGCGCCATCGGGCTTTACCTTGAATCAAGGTACCTCAGGCACTTTCGTTTATACCTCAGCCAGTTTGGTGAAAAGCACACCGGCGGCCATTCGTTTGGATGTTACGGGTGAGTGGATCAAAATTAACTGGACGGGAACAGCGGACACCCTGTGGTTTTATGGATCAGGTACAGGTGCTTCGGGCGTAACGGCTTGGAAGGGTACGTTTGATGTTGAGGCCAGTGCGGATGGCAGTACATGGACATCGGTAAAGAAGTTTGTAGATACCGATATGCCCATGGGTACCAAACAGTTGTTCGCCCAAGTGGGTAGCACCGCTCGCTTCGCTCGCTTAATTTTCACATCGAAAATATCGGGGTATAATTTGGCCATCGACGACATCGAAGTACGTCCGGGTAAAGGTGGTGCCAAACCCGAAATCAAAGTGGAGTATGCTGGAAAAACCCTTTTGAGCGGCAACGAGATCAAAGTGGGCAACGCCAATGCGTTTGATTTAACCATAAAAAACAACAGCACCCTAGGTGATTTGAACGTTACCGGTATCCAAAAATCGGGTACCAATGCGGGTGATTTTAGCACAACTGCATCTTTCCCCATTACCGTAAAAGCAGGCGAATCAACCACGCTGAGCATTGATGTCAATCAAGCCGTTACTTCAGGGTCTTTGAAAGCCACTGTGGGAATTTTGAGCAACGATAGCTTGCAATTGCCCTTCAACGTAAACGTATTTGCCGTTCGTGGAAGCTTGGCCTCTGAGCCAACCGCTGCCCCTAGCAACTTGAATTTGGTATCGAACTTGGCCTGGAAATCTGTGCTTGGAATGACCGGCACCGATGCCGATGGTTATTTGGTGCTCCTTAGCACATCGCCCATCACCGCAACCCCTGTGGATGGTGTTGGCTACCAGCGCGGTGAGTATTTGAATGGAGCGCGTGTGATGCATGCTGGCGCTTTGGCCAATGTTACGTTCGATAACATTTGGGGCGCTACCAAATACTACGTGAAGGCCTTCGCCTACAACGGATATGATGGCTATGTGAACTATTTCACTTCTACCTACGGCAGTTTGGAATATACTACGCCAGGACTACAAGCGGGTTCGTACTATGGCTCTTTGACAGAAACCGATACCTTGTTGGTGTCTAAATTAAGGGGACTCGTGCGTCCTCACTTCCAAGTGTATTACAGCAACTTTGGCGCAACCATGGCATCGAATTTCGATGCGCGTGATACCACAGATGGCAAAAAAGTCATCAATTGCTTCTACACTGGCTATCCCTATGTGTATACTCCGCCATTCTTTTTCGATGTGGCCGATCAGAACTATTTGAGTCGCGAACACTCATATCCATACTCTTGGATGGGTGAAGCCAGTCAAGATAGTGCCAACTACAGCGATTTGTTTTTGCTCTATTTGGTGCACCAAAACAAAGGAAATGCAGTGCGCAGTAACTACCCCATGAACAATTTGAAAACGGTGACCATGAACTTCTATGGAGGTAAATTCGGTACCGATTCTGCGGGTGGATTTGCGTACGAACCCCGCGATTTTGCCAAGGGTGCGTTGAGTCGCTCAAACTTCTACATTTGCGCTACGTACAACCGCGCCGGAGCACCATTCACCATCCCAACGGCCAATGATTTCTTGGGCATGGTACAAGATCAGAATGTGTTGAAGCGCTGGAACAAGCAGTTCCCTCCCAACGGATGGGAAATTGCTCGCCATGAATATGTGGCTTCGGTGCAAAAGAACCGCAACCCATTTGTGGATTACCCCGATTGGGCTTGTTACATCGACTTTTCAAAAATGTCTTATGTGAAAGGTGGAACTGCCTGTGGCGGACCAACCATTAACAGCAAGCCGTTGACCGTGGTTTCTACCCGCGTTTACCCCAACCCAAGTTCAGACGTGATGCACATTGATTTGTCGGCCTTCAACGGGAGCGATGTAAAAGTGACCGTGGTGGATTTCTTCGAGCGCACCGTGTTCGAGGGTAAGAGCAACGGCAGTGGCATGGATTTGAATGTAAAGGGATGGTCGGCCGGACAGTACCTCATTTTGTTGCATGGTGCCACCCAGCAGGCGGTGACAACAGTGATGGTGAATTGATGAATTTCGGGAGCGCAGAGATATTGGATTTGATTGATCGCTGCTTGGCCGAGGACATCGGTGGTGGCGATCACAGCAGTATGGCTTCGATTCCAGAGGGAACGATGGGCGAATCTCGTTTGTTGTTGAAACAAGACGGGGTTGTGGCCGGGTTGGCTTTGGGCGAAGTGATTTTGCGTAGGTTAGACCCCAACATTGAATGGGTTTCTATGGCCAGCGATGGCGATTATTTATTGGCCGGAACCCAGCTTGCCGCGGTGAAAGGCCGGGTGCATGCTTTGTTGGCGGGTGAGCGATTGATGTTGAATTTCATGCAGCGATTATCGGGCGTGGCAACACAAGCATTTCAAGCGGTGAAATTGGTGGAAGGCACGAAAACCACCATTTTAGATACCCGTAAAACGACCCCAGGTTTGAGAACATTGGAAAAATGGGCAGTGACGATGGGCGGTGCAAAGAATCATCGCATTGGGTTGTACGATATGGTGATGTTGAAAGACAACCACAACGACTCGGCGGGAGGCATTACGGCGGCGGTGAATCGCACCAAGGAATATTTGGCAGCCAAGGGGTTGACGTTGGGCATCGAAGTGGAAACCCGCAACATGGATGAAGTGCAAGAGGTGATGGCGTTGGGTGGTGTTCAGCGGGTGATGTTGGATAATTTTACGCCTGAGCAGTGCGTTGTGGCGGTGAAGGAAATTGCTGGTCGCTGCGAAACCGAGGCCTCGGGGGGTATACATTTGGGCAATTTACGCGCGTATGCCGAGACTGGGGTTGATTTCATATCGCTTGGTTCACTCACGCACAGTGTGATGTCGTTGGATATCAGTTTTAAAACGAAAGTAGTATCATGAAGAAAATATCAAATATTTTGTTTGCCTCAGGGCTGATGATGGTATCGCTGATTGTTGGCGGTGCGCAGAGTGGTTGCAACGCGAAATCTGAAGGGGATGCTTCAGCTGAAACCGCAGCGGCTGGAACAGAGGCCGTGGATGAAGTGTCGGCATCGTCGGGTACAGCACAGGGCTCATCGGACACAGCGGTGGCGAAGAATCAGGCAGTATTGAAGAAGCTACAATGGTTTGAGTACGTGGAAGGGTATAACAAAGCGAAGGCAGAGAACAAGATTTTGTTGGTAGATGCCTATACCGATTGGTGTGGTTGGTGCAAGGTGATGGATAGAGAAACCTATACCAACGCGGAAGTGATTGCGGCGTTGAATCAAGATTTTGTTTGCGTGAAGTTTAATCCAGAAGTGGAGAAGACGCACAGCTTTGGCAAATACAATTTGAAGAGCCAAGAGTTGTTGTATTGGTTGGCCAACGGTCAGCCCGGGGGATATCCCACCAGTTATTTTGTATTTCATCCAACCAAGAACGATGAAAGGGCTTCTCAGGCGGGGTATTTGCCCCCGGATCAGTTTTTGAAGTTGTTGGCAGAGGTGAAGAAGCGACATTGATTTTATGACAAGAAAAGTAAAAGAGTTTCGATTGTTCGAGAAACTGACCATTGAAGCGGCTGCGGCCGAGGGTCATTGTATTGCCCGTCACGACGGACAGGT
>JACCDY010416948.1_pt1 | contig 27330 bp, 18 predicted proteins | sample 7446391 | NCBI WGS metagenome assembly JACCDY01 (sample SAMN15323451, study PRJNA562643) | freshwater metagenome | isolation source: river surface water | place: USA:Blue River Watershed | collected 2017-08-18 | reverse complement strand
TCTTTGCTCAATGCCAAAAATTCGGCTTGGTTGATGGCGCTGAAGTTTGTCAAATCAGCGGCATGCACTGAGGTGGTGAATGCGCAAGCGCTGCCCATGGCTAACAAGCCAGGCAATAAACGGTTGGAGATGTTCATGAGATGTATGTTTCTATTTTTAACTTTGAGTACTTTTGGAAATTCACTTCACGGCTCAGCTCAGGCTGTTTAACTCAGACTTTGCTGCATTTCGATGTGTGCAATGCCGACCTCATCAAAGGGCTCACCCACCACACCAAAGCCGAAGGCGGAATAAAAGCCCTCGGCGCTTCGTTGGGCACTCAGGCGCACTTCTTTGTTGCCACGCCGACGGGCTTCTCGCAGCAGTGCTTGCAATAGCCTAGCCCCGAAGCCTTGCCCGCGTGCCTCGCGCAGCACGGCCATGCGGCCAATCTTGGCTAGGCTTGCTGAGGGCTGCAACAAGCGGGCATTGCCCAGTGGCTGACCATTCACGTCGAACAGCACGGCATGCAAGGCGGTGGCGTCATCGGCATCCCACTCGTCTTCGGGGGCGATGCCTTGTTCTTGCACAAACACGGCGGTGCGCACCTGCTGCGCCGCACTTTGCAGATGCGCCCAGTTGCCGATTTCGATGTAGGTCATCACAGCTGACTCACACACCAAACGCGTGTCGCAATGCCCGCGCAGCGTCCATGTGTGCGGTCAGAGCTTCGGGGATGACGCGTCCCATTTGAATGAAGCTGTGCACCACACCTTTGTAAATTTCAAGGTCAACCGGTACGCCGCTCAAGCGCAAGTGGTCTGCATAAGCCACGCCTTCGTCGACCAGCGGGTCACATTCAGCCAAACCCAACCACGCGGGGGCCACGTCAGCCACATCGGCCAGCATGGGCGAAAAGCGTGGATTTTGGCGGTCTTGCAGATTCGGCACGTAGTGGCCATAAAAGTATTCGATGCTTGCTTTCTCGAGCAAGAAGCCTTTTTCAAAGGTGTGCGCTGATGCCAAGTATTCGGGTGAGCAACCGGGGTAGAACATGAGCTGCAACTTCAGGTCAATGCCTGCGTCACGTGCCGCAATGGCGGTAGATGCTGTCAGTGTGCCGCCTGCACTGTCACCGCCAATGGCTATGCGCGTGGCGTCTAGCCCCAGGTAGGTGGCGTTGGCCGCCAACCATTGCAACGCGTCAAACGCATCGTTATGTGCCGTGGGAAATGTGTGTTCGGGGGCGAGCCGATAGTCCAGCGACACCACCGCGCAATGCGCCAAATGGGCCAAGTGTTTGCAGAGCGCTTCATGGGTTTCGGGGCTGCCCACCGTGAAGCCGCCTCCATGAAAGTAAAGCAACACGGGCAAGTTGGGTTTGGCATGTTCGGCCCACAGCTTGGCACGCAGTGTTGCACCATCGCGGGTGGGAATGTGCAGCGTATCATCGCGGGCCATTTTGTGAGCATTGATCTCTAACACCCCTGCCCCTAGGGCGAACGCTTGCTTGGCTTGATCTGGGGTGAGTAGCGCCATGGGCGGGCGACCTGCTTTGGCAATGGCGTGCAGCACATCGCGCATGGCGGGGGTCAACAGGCTTTGCGGGTTACGTGGGTGACTCATCTTTAGGCGTAGCGAAGTTAATTTCAACTCAGGCTTCGTAAATTGTGCCCACCACATCTGCCGCTTCCTGACGCAGGGGAATTAATGCGCGATACGCGACAGAGTCATGCCACCCTTGTGCCTCTGCGAGGCTCGGAAACCGAATGACGACAATGTCAAGATGAGGACTTGCATTGATTTGTGCATGCGGTTGTTTGCCTCTGAACATCAGCTCAGCATGCCAAGGCGCTAAGGTTGCCGGCACTTGGCTGCGATAGACAGCCCACTTTTCTTCGTTTTTGACCGTGATTTGACCGACAAAGTAAGCATGGCTCATGGTGATTCCTATCAGAGACGATTCAGCACAGATAACGTTGGATTCTTTAACCACTCTGCAAACTCTTTTGCCAATTGCTCACTGGCACTAACCGCCTGCTGCCAAACCTTCACGCGTCCCTCAAAGTCAGAGGCGTAGCGCACAAAGTCACTGCGGTCTGGCAGCTTGCCGTTGGGTAAGGTTTTCACCCACTCGGGGTTAGGCGCCAAGACGACGGTATTGTCTAAAAACGGCGTGGATGCGTGCCGCCACTTGAGCGCCTTGTCTAGCCAGCCCGGTACCACGGCTTGTTGAAAGTGCGGGTACAGCACGAGGCCTTTGTAGTTGAGGTGTAAGTGGTAGTCGGTGATGCCGCCATCCCAATACGCACCTGTGGGCGCATCGGGAATGTCGTGCACGGCTTGCAGCACAAATGGAATCGAGCAGCTGGCTTGCAAAGCAGCCATGAAGTTGCGCTCGTTCAATGCCATGTGTTGGGTGGCAAAGTCAGTTGTATCAAATGGCAACTCGCCGCGACTAGAAAATACCACCCGCTCAAGCCATGCGCCCATGGCTTTGCGTTGCACCGCGTTGCACAGGTACGCGCCCGCGTAGCCCAAAGGCGTGAGCAGCGGGTGTTCGTGGTGCAGGATGTGTTTGCCGCGCGAGGTCACCACATGCAGGCGGTAGCGCGGGTGGTTCAGCACTTTGCTGATGCGTCCGCCATAAAAAGCATTCAGGTTTTTGCCAAACTCGTCACTCACCTGCTTCGCGCTGGGGCGTTTTTGACCTTCAGGCACCTTGTAATTTTGGTGGATGTAGTCATGCGACAAGCGATCAAAACCTTGCACGGGGTTGTCCAAGCAAGCCGTAGCCATGCGCCACGCACCGATGGATGCGCCCACCAAGTCAATGGGCTGTGTGCTTTGCGGCAACCACTCACCAAACAAAAAGCGATCCAGCGGCCCAAGGATTAAACCCTTGGGCCCACCGGCCGCAGCGGGGATCACACCTACATGCTCAGGCTTCAAACCATGAGCCTCAATGTGGGCCATGGCCTTGGGGCCGGCGTAGATGCAAAGCGCTTTCATGGCAGCTTTTATTTCTTCAATCCTTGCAGCTTGGCAAAAGCGCTTGCCATCGCCGAGCCCGCTGCTGCTTGCGGTGGCGCGGTGTAGCCACTGCTGTAGTTGCCACTGCCACGTTGGCGGTTGTCACGGCCTGCGTGTTCAAACCTGTTGTCACGTGGACCATCACGTTTGGTCGGCGCACCATCGAGCTTCATGGTCAGGCTGATGCGTTTGCGCGCCACATCCACTTCGAGCACTTTGACTTTGATGATGTCACCGGTCTTCACCACTTCGCGGGCATCGGTGATGAACTTGTTGCTCAGTTGGCTCACGTGAATCAAGCCGTCTTGGTGGACACCTAGGTCGACAAACGCGCCAAAGGCGGCGACGTTGCTGACCGTGCCTTCGAGCACCATGTCAACCTTCAAGTCTTTGATGTCTTCCACGCCGTCTTGTAACTTGGCCACTTTGAAGTCGGGGCGTGGGTCACGGCCCGGTTTCTCCAGCTCGCTCAAGATGTCTTTGACGGTGATGACGCCCACCGTGTCGTTGGCAAATAACTCGGGCTTCAAGGTTTTGAGCATGTCCGCACGCCCCATCAACTCAGCCACAGGCTTTCCAGTTTGCGCCATGATCCGCTCCACCACGGGGTAGGTCTCGGGGTGCACCGCGGTCATGTCGAGCGGGTTGTCGCCATCACGGATACGCAAAAAGCCCGCGCTTTGCTCAAAGGTTTTCGCGCCAAGGCCTGTGACCTTGAGCAACTGCTGGCGGTTGGCAAATGCGCCATTGGCTTCGCGCCAACGCACCACGGCTTTGGCGGTGGTGGTGGACAGGCCTGACACGCGGGTGAGCAAAGGCACGCTGGCGGTGTTGAGGTCCACCCCCACTTTGTTCACGCAGTCTTCCACCACGGCCTCCAAGGTGCGGGCGAGTTCACTTTGGTTCACATCGTGCTGGTACTGTCCCACGCCGATGGATTTGGGGTCGATCTTCACCAACTCGGCAAGTGGGTCTTGCAAGCGACGCGCAATGCTGGCCGCGCCGCGCAGGCTCACGTCCACATCGGGCATTTCTTGGCTGGCGTATTCACTGGCGCTGTACACCGATGCACCCGCTTCGCTGACCACCACTTTGTCGATCACCTTGCTCGCGTCGTGTTTGGCCATCAACTTAATCAGTTCGCCTGCCAATTTGTCTGTCTCACGGCTGGCGGTGCCGTTGCCAATGGCAATCAGATTGACACCATGTTTTTCGCACAGCTTGGCCAAGGTGTAGAGCGAGCCGTCCCAATCTTTGCGGGGCTCGTGGGGGTAGACGGTAGACGTTTCCACCAACTTGCCCGTGGCATCGACCACAGCTACTTTCACGCCGGTACGAATGCCGGGGTCCAATCCCATCACCACGCGCGGGCCCGCAGGTGCAGCCAGCAACAAGTCGCGCAGGTTGTCGGCAAACACCTTGATGGCGACCTTCTCGGCTTCTTCACGCAAGCGGGTGAACAGGTCGCGCTCGGTGGAGAGGCTGAGTTTGACGCGCCATGTCCACGCCACGCATTTGCGAATCAGATCGTCCCCTGCCCGGCCCGAATGACTCCAGCCAAGGTGCAGGGCAATCTTGCCTTCGGCCAAGCTGGGCTTGCCCGGCTCGGGCTCGACGGGCAACACGAGTTTGGCATCCAACATCTCGAGTGCACGGCCACGAAACACAGCCAAGGCGCGGTGCGATGGCACGCGACCAATGGGCTCGTCGTAATCAAAGTAGTCACGAAACTTCGCCACATCGGGGTTGTTTTCGTCTTTGCCCGCGGCGAGCTTGCTGCGGAACAAGCCTTCGGCCCACAACCATTCGCGCAAGCTTTGAACCAACGACGCATCCTCTGCCCAGCGCTCGCTGAGCAAATCGCGCACGCCATCCAACACGGCGGCCACGGTGGTGAAGTCGGCTCCTTCAATTTTTCCTGCCGGCAGGATGAACGCTTCGGCTTCCGTGTTGGGGTTGAGCGTGGGGTCGGCAAACAGCTTGTCGGCCAGCGGCTCCAAGCCCGCCTCTTTGGCAATCATGCCCTTGGTGCGACGCTTGGGTTTGAATGGCAGGTAAATGTCTTCCAGCTCTTGCTTGGTCGGCGCAGCTTCGATGGCGGCCAACAACTCGGGCGTGAGCTTGCCTTGTTCTTGAATACTTTTGATCACCGCAGCGCGGCGGTCTTCCAACTCACGCAAATAGCTCAGACGCGCTTCGAGTTCGCGCAGCTGAATGTCGTCTAAACCACCCGTGACTTCTTTGCGGTAACGCGCAATGAACGGCACGGTGGCGCCACCGTCGAGCAGCTCAACGGCAGAGCGCACTTGGGCTTCAGAGATCTTGATTTCGTCCGCGAGTTGGCGGGTAATTTTTTGCATGTTTTCAGAAGGCTAAATCGTCAAAGCGGGCAATTTTGCCTCACGACTCAAGTTCCCCTTTTTCAAGTCGATGCACGTACCAGATAAAAGGAAAAGAACCCCCTCCATGTCATGGCCTCATCATTTTGTGCAACAGCTGGACTGTGCAATGCCAACGCTTGGCCGAAGCCGGCATGTGGCTGCCCTGTGCTTGTTCGCGTCTTTGGGGGCGACGGGGTATGCGCAAACGCCATCCGCCGACATGGACAACTGGGTTCAGTTCCCGCCTAGGCCGCGCCCTGTTCTGCCTTCGCCGCCCAGCCCCACGAGCGCTTCGGCTGACAACTCACCCAAAGCCGCAACGGCAGCCCCCACACAGGCCAGCCCTGCCCTAGCCGTCAATCGGGATGAAACGCCCGTGGTGGCTACCCCCAACGAGCGCGACAACTGGATACGGTTTCCTATTCGCGCCGCTGCGCCGGTGGCGGTGGCGCCTGCCGTGGCGCAACCTGCCAATGTCATGCCTGTGGCTGAAAAACCGGCTTTGCGCTTGGCGGGCTTCAAGTTGTCGGGCAACCAGCGCCTGAGCTCGTCTGTGGTGTTGGCAGAGCTGCGTCCGTGGGTGGGTCAGCTGATCACGCAAGACAATTTGCTCAAAGCGACAGAAAAAATTTCCGCGCTCTATCAAGCCAACGGCTTGCTCGCTGTGGCTGAAATGCCTGCACAAGACCTCACCGCGGGATGGGCAGAAATCAAGATCATCGAAGCCAAGTTCTCTGGGGCTGTGGTTGAAGATCCGCAAGGTCAGTTGGCCAACACCAGCTTGCCACTCAAAATGGTCGAGCGCGTGCAGCCCAAAAATGAGGCGGTTTACTTACCTGCACTGGATCAGGCGGCCGCTCTGATGGCCGAAATTCCGGGCGTCGAGACCAAGCTCAGCTTGCGCCCCGGCGACAAACCCGGTGAGACGCAGGCGGTGACCACCATCTTGCCTGGCAAAGCGATCGAGGGTGCCATTGCCATTGACAACGCAGGCGCGCGCGCCACGGGTGAGCGGCGCGAAAGTGGCAAAGTCACGTTGAACAATCCGCTCAAAATTGGCGATGCAGTCAGTGCGCAAGTTCTTCACAGCGAAGGGTTGATCTACCAAAAATACAACTACAGCTTGCCTGTGGGCGCTGCGGGTTGGCGTGCCGGTGTGAATGCATCGGCTTTGCAATACAAAGTGGTGTCGAGTGAGTTTGCCAACCTCAATGCACGTGGGCCATCCAGCTCGCAGGGGGTGGACTTGACCATCCCATGGGTCAGAGACAACCTCAGCAATGTGTCGCTGCAACTGGCGTATGACCAGAAGAAATTCAAAAATGAAGCCATTGATGTTGTGCAATCCAACTACAGCGGCAATGCCCTGACAGCCTACCTTGAAGCCAACCGCAACAACGGCAATGGCGCTGAAACATCTGGCTCGGTTCAATGGGTCAACGGCAACATTGATTTATCCAACTCTACGGCGGCACATCAACTCAGTGACGCCTCTACGCTCAAGACCGAAGGTAACTACAACAAAGTCAGACTTGCGTTGACACACAAGCAGGACATCAATGCTCACAACACCCTGGTCATCAGTGCTCAATCTCAATGGGCCAATAAAAACTTGGACGGATCTGAGCGTTTTTATCTGGGTGGCATGCAAGGTGTGCGGGCCTATCCAACCAACGAAGCGGGTGGATCGCTGGGTCAGTTGATGACTTTGGAGTGGCAAAAGCATTTCAATTTGAATCAAAACCGTTGGACCGCCGCAGGTTTTTATGACACGGGCCGTGTGACAGTGAATAAAAACAACGACTTCACGGGGGCGGCATCGCCCAACCAATACAGCCTCAGCGGCGCGGGTATTTGGTTGGGCACCACCATGCGCAATGGGTATGGCATCTCGACCCTGCGTTTGATTGCCTCTCAGCGTCTGGGCCAAAACCCAGGTGCTACCGCCACCGGTAACGATCAAGATGGCTCTCGTGTCATGACCCGCTATCGCTTTAGTCTGAATCACGCGTTTTGAGTATGAAACAGATTGCCAGATTGCTGTTTCTCGCCACTGTCACGCAAAGCGTGCCTTGGCAAGCCTATGCCCAAACCACGACGGTGGTCGCACCCACGCAGTTGCCCACAGGCGGCAAGGTGGTGGGCGGACAAGTGACGTTGCAATCGAGTGGCAGCACCATGAACGTGAACCAAACCTCACAGCGTGGCGCTGTGGAATGGGACACCTTCAACGTGGGTACGCAATCTCGCGTCAACTTCAACCAACCCTCTGCCAGTGCGGTCACGCTCAACCGCGTGCTCGACATGAATGCCAGCCAAATTTTGGGCCGCATCAATGCAACGGGACAAGTGTTTCTGACCAACCCCAACGGCATTATTTTTGGTTCGACCGCCCAAGTGGATGTGGGTGGTTTGGTGGCCACCACCCAGCGCATCAATGACGCTGATTTTTTGAACGGCAAAACCACATTTGAGGGCAATGGCGGCGCTGGGCGCGTCATCAACCAAGGCATGCTTCAGGCCGTCTTGGGGGGCTACATTGCCCTGCTTGCTCCCCAAGTGCGAAATGAGGGAGTCATCGTCGCCCGCGAAGGCACGGTGGCCTTAGCCGCAGGCGACAAAACCACCTTGGAGTTCACAGGTAACAAGCTCGTGTCTGTGATCGTGGAACGAGCCGTGATCGACGCCATGGTCGAGAACAAGCAACTCATCCAAGCCGATGGGGGTTTTGTGGTCATGTCGGCCCGAAGTGCCAATGCGATTTTGAGCTCGGTGATCAATCAGTCAGGCTCCTTGCAAGCGCCGAGCTTGGTTCAGCGCGATGGCCGAATCTTGCTGGAAGGTGGTGACAAAGGCGTTGTCAATGCCGGTGGCGTGATGAATGTCAGTGGCACACAAGCCGGCACAACAGGCGGCCGCATTGTAGTGACGGGCGATAAGGTGGCCATCAAGCAAGACGCCCTGTTGGATGCCACAGGTCAAACGGGTGGCGGCCAAATCAACGTGGGTGGCGGTTGGCAAGGCCAAGACCCCACGATTCGACAAGCCAATGCAACGGTTGTGGAAACTGGTGCACGTCTGGACGCTTCGGCCATTCAAACGGGTCGTGGTGGTGAAATTGTGGTCTGGTCTAACACCCAAAAAACAGATGGCATGACGCAAGTGGCGGGCGATTTGAAAGCGCGTGGTGGCGCCCTAGAGGGTGATGGCGGGCGCATAGAAACCTCCGGCCGTTGGTTGTCTACGCAAGGCGCCACTGGCGATGCCAGTGCCCCCAAAGGCCAAGGCGGTCAGTGGTTGTTCGACCCTTACGACATCACCATCACATCGGCCACGCAAAACAACGCAGCGACGGCAGGCTCGTGGACGCCGAGCGGCGCAAGCTCGACGATTTCTAATACGGCCATCAACACCCTGCTCGATGCAGGAACCAACGTCACCGTGACCACAGGCGGTTCGGGTTCGGCCGGTTCAGAAGACGGCAACATCACGGTGAACGCCGCCATCACACAAAACAGTGCTGCACCTGCGGCGCGTTTGGTATTGACGGCCAATAAAAACATCAACATTGCCAGCGATATTTCCTTGAGCAAAAGCGGCTCCAAGCTAGAGCTCAATGCCGGCAACAGCAGCACAGCCGGCAGCATTGCTTTGACAGGCGCTGTGACAGCCGACACCCTGAATATGAACCTGGTGGGTGCGGGAACGGTGACGCAAACTGCGGCTGTGACCGCCAACAACCTGCGCATCAATGGCGAAAACACAGCCGTCACGCTCAACAACACAAGCAACGCCGTAGGCGTACTTGCCGCCAATGTGGCATCACTTGATTTGACGACTCGCAGCGGCATTGACTTGGGCAGCGCCTACGGCAAAGGCCTATATGTGAGCACGGTCGAAGGCACAAGCGGCATCACGGCCACGGGCGATGTGAACCTGGCCTCGCGCGAGAGCAATATTTTTGTTGAGCAAAACATTCAAACCGCCAGTACCAGTGCTACGGCCATTCGCCTCAATGCAGGCGAAGCGTTGTCGCCGGGGGCGAATACAGGTGCCGATAGCGCCATCAATCCTTATGGCCCCAACGTGGTGCTGACGACGGGTAAAACCATCACCACAGGCACGAATGGGCGAGCCACCCTGTATACGGGCTCAAGCAGTGGCAGTGGCGCCAATCTCAACACCTACATCGGTGCAGGTTCAGGGCGAATGCGCTACAACAGCGATGAGCTCACCACCAACTACAGCACCGCATTGGCATCGGGTTTGTATGCAATTTATCGACAGAACCCAACACTGACCATCGCCGCCAACAACACGTCGATGGTCTACGGTGCAGCCAGCACACCCACCACGACCAGTACGGTCACGGGCTACCTCAATGGGGACACCTATGCACAGTCGGTTTCAACGGACGCAACCGTGGCCGTTGCTGGGACACGTTCTGGAGCAGGCTATTTCGTTGTGGGCAACCACAATTTGACGGCAAGCGGCGCTGCAGGGGGCTTGGGCTACGGCTTTGCTTATACAGATGGCACTTTGGCCGTGACGCCCAAGGCGCTCACCATCACCGCAACGGCGACCGGTAAAACCTACGATGCCAGTGACGCAGCAACCACCGCACTTGCCAGCAACCAATTACAAAACGATGTGGTGCAGCTCAACAGCACATCGAGCGTGTTCAACAACAAAAATGCAGGCATAGGTAAAACGGTCACGGTGTCGGGCTTATCGATTACAGGCGCGGATGCGGCCAACTACACGCTCAGCAACACCACCGCCACGGCATCAGCCACCATCGCGGCCAAGGCTTTGACAGCATCCTTTACTGCCGCCGACAAAATTTACAACGGCAATACAACAGCCACGGTGACAGGCACCTCCAGTGACATCATTGCTGGCGACACAGTGACCTTTGCCAATACCGCGACGTTTGCAGACAAAAACGTAGGTTCAGGCAAAACGGTGTCTATCTCGGGTGTTCAACTCACTGGGACCGACGCCAGTAACTACGCTTTGACCAACACATCGGCCACTGCAACTGCAGCCATCACTGCGAAAAACATCACGGCAACATTCAATGCCAGCAACAAGGTGTATGACGGCTTGACTAACGCCACAGTGGCAGGCACGTCTTCGGGGATCGAAGGCTCAGATGCGGTGACGTTTACCCACACAGCAGCCACGTTCAATGACAAACATGTGGGCGTGAACAAGACCGTGTCTATTTCGGGAATCACCATGGGTGGCGCGGGCGCAGGCAATTACACCTTAGCCAACACGACGGCTACGTCTTATGCCAATGTCACGGCAAAAAACATCACCGTCTCAGGCATTACCGCCAGCGACAAAACTTATGACGGTTCCACCTTAGCCACTGTGTCAACCTCAGCCGTCAATTGGGGGGATTTGGTTGCCAATGACAACGTCACCATCTCAGCCTCGGGCGTGTTTGCGAACAAAAACGTGGGCAGCAACAAAGCCGTTACCTTGACCAGCACCTACGCTGGCACAGATGCTGGCAACTACAACATCACCAGTCAGGCACAAGCGTTTGCTGCAATCACGCCACGCGTGCTGGCTGTGACAGCCGTTGCCAACGACAAAACGTACGACACCACGAGAACTGCCACCTACACCCTCAACAGTGACAAAGTCACGGGCGATGTGTTGACACTCAGTGCCGCAACGGCGGTGTTCACAGACAAAAATGCGGCCACAGGCAAAACGGTCAACGTGGGTGGCATTGCCGTCTCAGGTGCCGATGCCGCCAACTACACCTTGCAAAACACATCAACATCCACCACTGCCACCATCAACAAAGCGGACTTAACCGTCTCGGGCATCACGGCTGCAAACAAAGAGTACGACCAAGGCGTTGTGGCCACATTGACTGGCACAGCAGCAGTGACGGCGCTTCAGGGCGATACCGTCACGCTTGGTGGCACAGGCAGCGCCACGTTTGCTGATAAACACGTCGGCACAGCGAAAGCTGTCACCACCACGGGCTACACCCTTTCCGGAACAGATGCCAGCAATTACAACCTGTTGACACCTACCTTGCACGCCGACATCACGCCCAAGGCCTTGACCATTTCAGGCATCACGGCGGTCAACAAGGTGTATGACGGCAATGCCACCGCAGCGGTGAGTACAAGTGGCGTCGTTCAAACAGGGTTAATCGCTGGTGACGTTGTCACGGTGGCTGCCACTGGCAACTTCCGAAATTCGGCCAACACGGCCAACGACAAAAATGTGGCGGATGGCAAAACGGTGCAGCTGGTAGCCAGTTATACAGGTGCAGATCGTGACAACTACACCATCACCGACCAAGCGACCACCACGGCCAACATCACGCCTAAGGCCCTGACCATTTCAGGAATCACAGCGGCCAACAAGGTGTATGACGGTAATGCCACTGCCACCATCAGCACAAGCAGTGTGATCAAAACAGGCTTGGTCGGCACAGACGATGTCACCGTGACGGCCAACGGCAACTTCCGCAATTCAGGCAATACGGCAGATGACAAAAATGTCGGCACGAAAACTGTTCAACTGACATCGAGCTATGCCGGTGTAGATCGCGCCAACTACACCATCACCGACCAAACAACGACCACGGCTGACATCACGCCCAAGTCCTTGACCATTGCTGGCATCACAGCGGCTGATAAGGTGTATGACGGTCATGCCACAGCCACCATCAGCACAGGCGGTGTCATCAAAACAGGTTTGGTCAGTGGAGATGATGTGACGGTATCGGCCACCGGTAACTTCCGTAATTCAGGCAACACCTTGGATGACAAAAACGTCGCGACAAACAAAACCGTTTTGCTGGCATCCAGCTATGCTGGTGCAGATCGTGACAACTACACCATCACCGACCAAGTGACCACCACGGCCAACATCACCCCGCAGGCGTTGGTGATCACGGGCATTACGGCAGCCGATAAGGTGTATGACGGCAATGCCACAGCCACCATCAACACCAGCGGCACCAACAAGGCGGGCTTGGTCAGTGGAGACGATGTCACGGTGACGGCGACCGGTAACTTCCGAAATTCAGCGAACACGGCCAATGACAAAAATGTGGGCACAAAAACTGTTCAGCTGGCTTCGAGTTATGCTGGCGCAGATCGCAACAACTACACGATCACCAGTCAAGCCACCACAACCGCCAACATCACGCCTAAGTCATTGAGCCTTTCTGGCATGACGGCGAATAGCAAGGTCTATGACGAGACCAGCACTGCCACCGTCAACCCTGGTGTATTGACCGGCTTGGTCAGCGGAGATCAAGTGGGCATCACATCTACCGCCAACTTTCGCAATGCAACAGATACCGCGAATGACAAAAATGCGGGTTTGCAAAAAATCGTGCGTATTGAATCCGTCGCATCTGGCGCTGACGTGGGCAACTACAACATCAGCGGCTTAAGCGCCACCACAACCGCCAACATCACGCCCAAACCTGTGGACATGGCGCCCTTGGTACCTGCTGCTCAATTGGCAGCATTGAATTTGCGTGAGACCAAGGTCAGTTTTCAAGCCGCGCCACCCACGCCAGAACCTCAGGCCATTGCTTCGCCTGTGACAACAACGCCTCAGCCGCTCATGCTGGTGCAGCCTTTGTCGTCTGCCAGACTGGCGGCAAAAAGCCTGACGCCCAAGCAAGTGTCGCAATTGCCGCCCGAGCAGTTGGGGGCCATGCTCAACGCGTTAGACCGTGCACAGTTGCTTGCCATCACCGAGTCTCAAATGAATGGCTTGGATGCTGGTCAATTGAAAGACTTGATCACCCTGATGAATCGCATCGCCAATCCAACCAAACGGTGATGACGTTCAGTCGGTGGGCACTTCGTGCAATTCGGTCGGTGCCGCATCTCGCTTCACGTACTTAAACGTCGCCGTTGCATGTGCGCACACATTGCCTTGTGAATCTAACAAGGTGCCTTCACAAAACGCCATGCTCCCCGTGCGGTGCATCAAGCGTCCTTTGCCTGTGAGTTCACCCTTGGCGGGTTGCATGAACGAGGTTTTCATCTCAATTGTGACCACGCCCATGCCTCGGTCTACACTGCGTGCGGCACTGGCAAGCGTGACGTCTAGGAACGTCATGACTGCACCGCCATGCGTGACGTTGAACGAATTCATGTGCTCAGGCTCGGGCGTGTAGCGAAGCTCTGAAAAACCATCGTCGAAGAACACCAACTCAAAACCCAAGTGGTCGACAAACGGGATGTAGGCGCCAAAGCTTTCTTGCATGATGCTGTCCTAGTGAGTTACAGAACTTCGAAGATACCAGCGGCACCCATGCCGCCGCCAATGCACATGGTCACGCACACGCGTTTGGCACCACGGCGTTGGCCTTCAATCAAAGCGTGACCCACCAAGCGTTGGCCGCTCACACCGTAAGGATGGCCCAAAGCAATCGCGCCGCCGTTGACGTTGAGGCGATCATCAGGAATGCCTAGTTTGTCTCGGCAGTAGAGCACTTGCACCGCAAAGGCTTCGTTGAGTTCCCACAGATCAATGTCACCCACACTCAGGCCCAAGCGCTTGAGCACTTTGGGCACGGCATACACAGGGCCAATGCCCATTTCGTCTGGCTCGCAACCCGCCACGGCAAAGCCTAAGAAGCGGCCCAAGGGTTTCAAGCCGCGTTTGCTGGCGAGCTCTTCACTCATCACCACACACGCGCCTGCACCGTCTGAAAACTGGCTGGCATTGCCAGCTGAAATCAAACCACCGAGCATGGCCGACTTGAGGTTGGCCAACGCTTCCACGGTCGAGCCTTCGCGAATGCCCTCGTCTTTGCTGACGGTGACTTGCTTGGTGATGAGTCCCATCACTTTGTCGGCAATACCGGCCTTGACGGTGATGGCGGCGATCTCTGCATCAAACAAACCTGCCGATTGCGCAGCAAACGCGCGTTGTTGGCTACGTGCGCCGTATTCGTCCATGGCTTCGCGGCCAATGTTGTATTTCTTGGCCACATGCTCAGCGGTTTGCAACATGTTCCAGTAGATCTCGGGTTTCTTTTTGTTGAGCGCCAAATCCATCAGCATGTGTTGGTTCATCTCTTGTTGCACGCACGAGATGCTTTCCACGCCACCCGCCACATACACATCGCCCTCGCCTGCAATGATGCGTTGGGCGGCAGTGGCAATGGTTTGCAAGCCCGACGAGCAAAAACGGTTGATGGTCATGCCAGACACCGACACAGGGCAATCGGCCATGAGTGCAATTTGTCGGGCAATGTTGGTACCGGTGGCGCCTTCGGGCAGTGCGCAGCCCATGAGAACGTCGTCCACCTCCGCGGCTTCAATGCCAGCGCGTGCAATGGCGTGTTTGACGACGTGCCCCCCCAAGGTCGCGCCGTGGGTCATGTTGAAAGAGCCTTTCCAGCTTTTGGCAAGTGGCGTGCGGGCGGTAGAGACGATGACAGCGTTGGTCATAGAGGTTCCTTAATTCTGTTTTCAGTTGAAGGTTTTGCCTTCGGCGGCGAGTTTGGCGAGCAAAGGTGCAGGCTTCCAAAACTCAGCGTCATCGTGGGGATTGGTGGCAAAGCGTTGCATGGCTTGCACCACGTTGAAGAGGCCTAACTCGTCGGCGTAGTTCATTGGGCCGCCACGGAAGATGGGGAAGCCATAGCCGCTGATGTAGACCATGTCGATGTCGCTGGCTTTGCTGGCAATACCCTCTTCCAAAATGTGCGCGGCTTCGTTGACCAGTGCAAAGTTCAGGCGCTGCACGATTTCTTCGTCGCTGATCTTGCGGGGTTTGATACCCAGCGATTCGCGGTGTTGGGCAATCATGGCCTCCACGTCTTTGTTGGGGATGGCGTCGCGTTTGCCTGGCTTGTAGTCGTACCAGCCTGCGCCTGTTTTTTGGCCGAAGCGGCCTTGCTCGCACAAGAGGTCGGCTGTTTTGCTGTAGCGACGTGTGGGGTTGTCTGCGTATTGGCGCTTGCGAATGGCCCAGCCAATGTCGTTGCCAGCCAAGTCGCTCATGCGGAATGGACCCATGGCCCATCCAAATTTCTCAATGGCACGATCCACCTGTGCGGGGGTGCAGCCTTCGTCGAGCAAGAAGCCAGCTTGGCGGCCATATTGGTCAATCATGCGGTTGCCAATGAAGCCGTCGCACACGCCGGAGAGAACGGCAATCTTCTTGATTTTCTTAGCCACGTCCATCGCAGTGGCTAGCACGTCTTTGGCGGTGTCTTTGCCGCGCACCACTTCAAGCAGCTTCATCACGTTGGCGGGGCTGAAGAAGTGCAAGCCCACCACGTCTTGCGGACGCTTGGTGAAGTGGGCTATTTTGTTCAAGTCCAAGGTGGAGGTGTTGGATGCCAAAATGGCACCGGGCTTCATCACCGCATCGAGTTGTTTGAACACCGCTTCTTTAACGCCCATGTCTTCAAACACAGCTTCAATCACAAGGTCGGCCTCTTTGATGTCGTCGTAGTTCAGCGTGGTGCTGAGCAGCGCCATGCGTTGGGCTGCTTTGTCTTCTTTGAGCTTGCCTTTTTTGACGCGGTCTTCGTAATTCTTTTTGATGGTGGCCACGCCACGGTCCAAAGCCTCTTGCTTGGTTTCCAGCATCTTGACCGCAATGCCAGCGTTCAAGAAGTTCATGGAAATGCCGCCGCCCATGGTGCCTGCACCAATGACGGCGACGAGTTTGATGTCACGCACGGGCGTATCGCTGGGTACATCGGCAATCTTGCTGGCGGCCCGTTGTGCGCCAAACAAGTGACGCAAGGCACGGCTTTCGGATGTCCACATGAGGTTGATGAACTGCTCGCGCTCGAACATCATCCCTTCATCAAATTTTTTCTTGGTGGCTATTTCCACCGCATCGACGGCCTTGGGCGGGGCTGGGTAGTTTTTGGCCATGGCTTTGACCATGTTGCGGGCGAATTGAAAATACGCTTCGCCCTGTGCATGCTTGCAAGGCAGGTCACGCACCTTGGGCAGTGGGCGCACATCGGCCACTTCGCGGGCATAAGCCAAGGCCTCGTCCATCAGGCTTTGGGCTGACATGGCCATTTGGTCAAACAGCTTTTGGTTGGGCACCATGCTGAGCATCTCGCTCTTCACGGCCTCGCCGCTCACGATCAGGTTCAACGCAGGCTCTACGCCCAAAGCGCGCGGTAAACGTTGCGTGCCACCAGCGCCAGGAATGAGGCCCAACTTCACCTCGGGCATGCTGATGCTGGTACCCGGTGCGCAAATGCGGTAGTGGCAGCCCAAGGCCAACTCCAAACCGCCCCCCATGGCGACACTGTGCATGGCCGCCACCACAGGCTTACTGCAGTTTTCGACGCATGAGATCACACTGAGCAAGTTGGGTTCTTGGAAGGCTTTGGGCGAACCAAATTCACGCACATCCGCCCCACCCGAAAAGGCTTTGCCATGTCCTGTGATGACCACGGCTTTGACCGCTGCATCGGCTTGCGCTTGCGCAATGCCAGCGACCAAGGCGCGGCGTGTCTCAAGCCCCATGCCATTGACTGGCGGGTTGTTCAGGGTGATCACGGCGACATCACCGTGTACTTGGTAGTCTGCACTCATTGCATTTCCTTCATTAAACAAATGGGTTGGGCTAAACGGTGGGCAGCTTGTAGTCTTTGAGCTGCTCTCTTAATTTGGTTTTGAGCATCTTCCCTGTAGCACCAAGAGGAATGGTGTCCACAAACACCACATCGTCTGGGATCTGCCACTTGGCTGTTTTGCCCTCGTAAAACGCCAGCAGCTCTTCGCGGCTCACGTGTGCATCTGGCTTTTTCACCACAGCCACAATGGGGCGTTCATCCCACTTGGGATGTGCCACACCAATGCATGCAGCCATGGCTACCGCGGGGTGCGCCACCGCAATGTTTTCAATGTCGATGGAGCTGATCCACTCGCCGCCCGACTTGATGACGTCTTTGCTGCGGTCGGTAATTTGCATGAAGCCATCGGCATCGATGGTGGCTACGTCGCCTGTGGGGAACCACTGTTGGCCCTCTTTGTCTGACACCAAGGGATCGCTTTCGCCCTTGTAGTAATTGGAGACCACCCATGGACCTTTGACCAATAAATCACCATAAGCTTTGCCATCGTGAGGCTGTTCCTCGCCCGCATCGTTGACGATCTTCATGTCCACACCATAAATGGCACGACCTTGTTTGAGCAGCAACTTCATTTGCTCTTCTTTGGGCAACTTGAGGTGTTTGTTTTTCAAGGTGCACAAGGTCCCTAAGGGGCTGAGTTCGGTCATACCCCACGCATGCAAGACCTCAACGTTGTAGTCTTCACGGAATGCGTCAATCATGGCGGGTGGACAGGCCGAGCCGCCAATGACCGTGCGTTTCAAGGTCGAGAACTTCAAGCCATTGGGTTTCATATAGCCCAGCAACATTTGCCACACGGTCGGTACACCTGCAGCGTAGGTGACGCCTTCGTTTTCAATCATCTCGTAGACGGATTTACCGTCCATACCCGGGCCTGGAAACACCAGCTTGGCCCCTGTGAGTGCGGCGCTGTACGGAATGCCCCATGCATTGACGTGGAACATGGGGACCACAGGCAAGATAGCGTCACGGGCTGAGATGCACATCACATCCGGTAGCGCAGCAGCGTAGGCGTGCAAGGTGGTCGAGCGGTGGCTGTACAACGCAGCCTTAGGATTACCCGTGGTGCCGCTGGTGTAACACATACTTGATGCGGTGTTTTCGTCAAACACGGGCCATGGGTAGCTGGTGCTTTGGCTGCCTATCCACGCTTCATAACTGATGAGTTTGGGAATGCCACTGTCCGCTGGCAGTTTGTTGGCATCACACATGGCCACCCATTGCTTGACCGTGGAGCATTTGCTATGCACAGCTTGGATGATGGGCAAAAACGTCATGTCAAAGCACAGAACTTGGTCTTCCGCGTGGTTGACGATCCATGCAATTTGCTCAGGGTGCAAGCGTGGGTTGATGGTGTGCAACACACGGCCTGAGCCACTGACCCCAAAGTACAACTCGAGGTGGCGGTAGCCGTTCCAAGCCAAGGTGGCGACGCGGTCGCTGAAACCGAGCTTCATGCCATCTAAGGTGTTGGCCACTTGGCGCGAACGACGGGCGACGTCTGACCAGGTATATCGATGGATATCGCCTTCCACCCGGCGCGACACCACCTCGCCATCGCCGTGGTGTTTGTCTGCAAATTCAATCAGGTTCGAAATAAGCAGCGGTTGGTCTTGCATCAAGCCGAGCATGAAGGTCTCCTGAAGTTTTTTCGCACGATCGTGCTTTTTTGTCTATTGTGCCAAGAGTTTTCGACTTTTGTTTAAAGCCCACAAAAAACCAGCCTATGGATAACCCGAGACAATGCTCCCCATGTTTCACCAACCTGCCCTTCCTATTGCAGACTTGCCTTGGCTGCAGACCACCGAAGCAGGCTTGACCTCACTTGGCGAGACATTTGCAACACCCACTGCACCAACGCCTTTGCCTGCGCCCCATTGGGTGGGCTGTAACGATGCCTTGCGTACAGCACTGGGCTTGCCCCCAGATCTGTGGCAGCAACAAGAAAGCTTGGAGTTGTTCGCGGGTAATCGTGCAACGGCCTCTTACCCCATTTACGCGAGTGTGTACAGCGGTCACCAGTTTGGCCACTGGGCGGGACAGCTGGGCGATGGGCGTGCCTTGAACCTTGGTGCCATTCAAACGCCGATAGGCTTGCAAGAGCTGCAGCTCAAGGGCGCTGGGCCCACGCCTTACTCTCGCCGCGGAGACGGCCGCGCTGCGCTGCGATCAAGCATTCGCGAGTTTTTAGCCAGTGAGGCCATGCATGGTTTGGGTATTGCAACCACACGCGCGTTGTGTGTCACAGGCTCGCCCGCTCACGTGAGGCGTGAGGAGCTTGAAACCGCAGCGGTGGTAACCCGTGTGGCACCCAGCTTTGTGCGCTTTGGCCACTTTGAGCATTTCGCAGCGAACGGTCAAATCGACGAACTGCGTGCATTGGCTGACCATGTGGTGAGCGCACATTTCCCCGCTTTACAAAACGCTCAAGGCTCGGATCGCTACGTGGCCCTGCTGCGAGAAGTGACGCAGCGCACAGCTGAACTGATGGCCCACTGGCAAGCTGTGGGTTTTTGCCATGGCGTGATGAACACAGACAACATGAGCATCTTAGGCCTCACGCTGGACTATGGTCCTTTTCAATTCATGGACAGCTTTGATGCCAACCACATCTGCAACCACTCTGACACATCAGGCCGCTATGCCTATGCACGTCAGCCACAAATCGCCTACTGGAATTTGTTCTGCCTCGGTCAAGCCTTGATGCCTTTGATTGACGACCAAGCCCCAGCCTTGGCGGCTTTGGAGATCTACAAGCAAACGTTTCCCGAGGCGATGGACCAGTGCATGCGCGACAAGCTGGGCCTGCAAGGTGCGCATGAAGCTGATCGAACTTTGATCGAAGACCTGCTTCAAGCCTTGCAACGTGACCGCGTGGACTACACCGTGTTTTGGCGACGTTTAAGCATTGCGGTGCGCGAATCGGCCAACAGCTGTCATGCGTTCGAGCCGGTGCGTGACCTCTTTCTTCACCGCGAGGTGTTTGATGCTTGGTGTGCACGCTACTTAGAACGCTTGGGTTCAGCCAGCCGCCAAGGCGCAGGCGATGCCATGCTGCGCACCAACCCCAAATACATCTTGCGCAACCACTTGGGCGAATTAGCGATTCGCCAAGCCAAGCAAGGCAATTTCGCCATGGTGCAAGACCTGCTGCAAGTGCTGCACACGCCGTTTGACGAACATCCCACTTACGACGCTTGGGCTGGCCTTGCGCCAGAATGGGCGTCTTCCATCGAAATCAGTTGTTCTTCATGATGATGCAAAAAACCGAACAAGAATGGCGTGCCTTGTTGGCCGCCAAAAACGCCGAACACGTCGCCTTTGAAGTCACGCGCAAGGCCGCGACCGAGCGGCCCTTCACAGGCAGATACGAGGACCATTGGGAACAAGGCAGCTACCACTGCATCTGCTGCGATGCCAAGCTGTTTGATTCATCGACCAAGTTTGATGCAGGCTGTGGCTGGCCCAGCTTTCACACCGCAGCCAGCGAAGACGCGATTGCTGAGCATCGCGACACCAGCCATGGCATGGTGCGCGTTGAAACCGTATGCAGTCAATGTGGCGCGCACTTAGGCCATGTGTTCAACGATGGCCCTGCCCCGACTGGCCTGCGCTATTGCATGAACTCGGCTTCGTTAGACTTCGTGCCAAACAAATAAAGCGTTTATGAAATTACTGCTCGACTTCTTTCCCATCATTTTGTTTTTCGTTACCTTCAAAACATGGGGCATCATGGCCGCGACCGCGGTAGCCATAGCTGCCACTGTGCTGCAAATTGGGTACCTCTGGCGAAAAAACGGTTTTGTCGAGCCCATGCAATGGGTGAGCTTGGGCGTCATCGTGGTGTTTGGTGGAGCCACGCTGCTCACGCAAGATGAAACTTTCATCAAATGGAAACCGACCGTGTTGTATTGGCTGATGGGCGCGGCGTTATGGATTGGCTTGTATGTGTTCAAACGCAACTTCATTCAACAACTCATGGGCGCTCAAGTCACACTGCCTCCTCATGCGTGGGGCGTGCTGTTGCACAGCTGGGCAAGCTTTTTTGGTCTTATGGGTTGCCTCAATATTTGGGTGGCCAACCACTTTGATACTGACACTTGGGTGAGCTTCAAACTTTTTGGCGGTCTGGGTCTGATGTTGGTGTTTGTTGTCGCGCAAGGTGTGTACATGAGCCGCTTCATTCAAGAAAAACCAGAGGACCAAGCGTGAATATCACAGCACAAGGGCTGACACAGCGATTACAAGAACGCTTAAACCCCGTTTTTCTTGAAGTTTTAGACGAAAGTGCTGCGCATGCAGGTCATGTAGGCGCCAACGACAGTGGCTTTGGGACACATTTTCGGGTTCGCATCCAAAGTGCCGTTTTCACTGGTAAATCGCGGGTTGCACGCCATCGCCTTGTGTATGATGCGTTGCAAGAATTTATCGACCTAGGCTTGCATGCCTTGGCCATTGAAGTCATTGAAAACCCCTGAGACCCGACATGAAAAAACAAATGATTTGGACCGCTGTTGCCGCCGCTGTTTTGGCCAGTTTGAGCATGGCTGTCAACGCACAAAACATTGCCATCGTCAACGGCAAAGCCGTGCCTAGCAGCCGTGTAGAAGCGTTGAAGCAACAAGTTGCCCGCTCGGGCCGCCCCATCACACCCGATGTTGAGGCTCAAATCAAAGAAGAAGTCATTGCCCGCGAAATCTTCATGCAAGAAGCTCAAAAGCGTGGCATGGATTCTACCGATGAGTACAAAGCACAAATCGAGTTGGCCCGTCAAACCATTTTGATCCGTGAATTGTTTGCGGAATTCCAGAAAACCTCTGCTGTGACCGATGCAGAGGTGCAAGCCGAGTACGACAAGTTCGTGGCAGCCAACGGCGGTAAAGAGTACCGTGCCCGTCATATCTTGGTCGAAACCAAAGAGCAAGCCGAAGCCATCCTCGCCAGCCTGAAAAAAGGCGGCAAGTTTGAAGACATCGCCAAGAAACAATCCAAAGACCCCGGTTCAGGCGCCAACGGTGGTGACCTCGATTGGGCTGCTCCTGGCAACTACGTCAAAGAGTTCTCTGACGCGATGGTCGCTCTGAACAAAGGCCAAGTGTCTGCCCCCGTGCAAAGCCAGTTTGGTTTTCACATCATCCGCTTGGACGATGTGCGTGAAGCCCAGTTGCCCACTTTGGAAGATGTGAAGCCACAAATCGTTCAGCAAATGACACAACAACGCATGGCCACCTTCCAGCAGGAGTTGCGAGCCAAAGCGAAGGTTGAATAATTCAACCTCGCCCCATGCGCACAGCGGCCTTCGGGCCGCTTTTGTTTTTCAGATAATCGCTCCATGTCTTTGCTCAACCACCAAATCGAACTCTTAGCCCCCGCACGCGATGCAGACATTGGCATTGCTGCCGTTCACCATGGGGCTGATGCTGTTTACATCGGAGCTCCGGCCTTTGGAGCAAGAGCCAGCGCGACCAACACGCTGCAAGACATTGAGCGCTTGTGCAAAGAGGCGCACCGCTTCAACAGCAAAATTTTCATCACCCTCAACACCATCTTGCGTGACGACGAGTTAGATGCCGCGCAAAAAATGGCGTGGGACGTGTACCGCGCAGGTGCTGATGTGTTGATCGTGCAAGACATGGCGTTTTTGGAAATGGACTTGCCGCCTATTCAACTGCACGCCAGCACACAAACCGACATTCGCACGCCTGAGAAAGCGAAGTTCATGCAAGACGTGGGCTTCTCTCAAATTGTGTTGGCGCGTGAGCTGACGCTGCCGCAAATCAAAGCCATTCACGATGTGCTCGACATGGACCGCTGCAAACTCGAGTTCTTTGTGCACGGCGCTCTGTGTGTGGCCTACAGCGGCCAGTGCTACATCAGCCATGCCCACACGGGACGCAGTGCCAATCGAGGTGATTGCAGCCAAGCGTGCCGCCTGCCCTATCACGTGACCGATGCACAAGGCCGCTTCATTGCACATGACAAGTATGTGCTATCCATGAAAGACAACAACCAAAGCGAGAACTTGGCGGCTTTGGTGGATGCCGGTGTGCGCAGCTTCAAAATAGAAGGCCGCTACAAAGACATGGCCTACGTCAAAAACATCACGGGGCACTACCGCGTTTTGCTCGATGAATTGATTGAGTCACGCCAATACTCGACAGATCCAGAGCGTCCACCACTGGCGCGGGCATCCAGTGGCAACACCACGCTGTATTTCACGCCCAATCCCGAGCAAAACTTCAACCGCGAATTCACCGACTACTTTGTGCAAGGACGCAAAGAGGACATCGGCGCGTTTGACTCGCCCAAGAACCCAGGCATTGTGTTGGGTGAAGTTACTGCAACCGGCCCCAATTGGCTGGAAGTCAAACCCTATGACAAAGCGGCCATGCTCCACAACGGCGACGGTCTGTGCTACTACGACCTGCAAAAAGAACTGGTGGGTGTGGCCATCAACCGTGCTGAAGCAACCGCCAAAAAAGGCGTCTGGCGTTTGTTCCCCAAAGACCCCATGGAAGGCTTTCGCGATTTGCGTGCAGGCATGGTCATCAACCGCAACCGAGACATGGATTGGGTGCGCGGCCTTGAAAAAACATCGAGTGAACGTCGCATTGGGGTGTGGGCCGAGTTTGCAGAAAGCCCGCAAGGCTTTGAGCTCAAGCTCACCGATGAAGACGGCTATACCGCCAGCGCCACCCTCGACAGTTCGAAAGAGCTCGCCAAAGATGCGGTACGCAACGACATCAGCCTGCGCGAGAACTTGGGCAAGTTTGGCGCCACCGTGTTTGAGGTGCTCAACCTACAACTGAACCTGAGCCAAGCGTGGTTTGTGCCGGCCTCCTCGATCAACGCCCTACGCCGTGATGCGGTGCAACAGTTAGAACAAGTGCGCTTGAAGGCTTACCAACGCCCACAACGCACCGCAGCCGTTGAGCCCCCCGTGAGTTACCCCGAAGATTCACTCACCTACTTGGCCAACGTGTTCAACCAAAAAGCCCACGACTTTTATGCCAAGCGTGGTGTGAAAGTGATTGAAGCCGCGTATGAGAGCCACGAAGAGTTGGGTGAGGCCAGTTTGATGATCACCAAACATTGCGTGCGTTTCAGCATGAGCCTGTGCCCTAAACAAGCCAAGGGCGTCACCGGCGTGCAAGGCACGGTCAAGGCCGAGCCGCTCATGCTCATCAACGGCAGCGAAAAACTCACCCTGCGTTTTGACTGCAAGCCGTGTGAGATGCACGTGGTGGGCAAGATGAAAAAATCGGTGCTCAACCAACGCGTCAAAGAGATGGTCGAGTCACCCATCACGTTTTACAAAACACGGCCATGAGCCAGCCCATAACTGCATTTGTCACGTTGTTCATAGGGCAAGTCAAGCCTTTGCCTGAGTCAGGCAAACCCACGGGCATGTACAAAACAGCGGTGCATGGCCCGATTGCGTTGGGCGTCGAAGGCTTTGAAGGCGACCAACATGCTGACCTTCGCGTGCATGGTGGCCCTGAGAAAGCGGTGCACCTCTACCCCACTCGCCACTATGCCCAACTCGCCGCTAAGTTTGACGAAGCCGCCCCGCTGTTGGTGCCCGGCAGCATGGGCGAGAACATCGCCACGCCCGACTTAGACGAACACGACGTCCGCTTGGGCGATGTGTGGCAGCTGGGCTCGGCCCTCATTCAAGTGTGCCAACCCCGCAACCCGTGCTGGAAGATTGACGAACGTTTTGGCTGCGACGGCATGGCCTTGTTCATCGACCAACATTTGCTCACCGGTTGGTACTGGCGTGTGCTGCAGACGGGTGTGGTTCAAGCCAGCGACACGTTGGTGTTGTACGAAGCAGCCAGCAACGCCCCGACTCTGCACCAAGCCATGACGCTGTGGCGAGCGCACCCGCCCATGGCAGAGGCTTTGGCCGAACTGGCTGAGACGCCGGGCATTGCCAAGGTGTGGCAAGACAAAATCAAACAACGCGTGAGCTACTTGCGTCAACAAAAAACGCAGCCCTGAAGCTGCGTTTTTTGATGGCGTTCACAAGCAGGTTTACCCAACCCACTTACGCGCATTGCGCCACATGCGCATCCAAGGGCTGAACGCGTCGATGCCACCAGAGGCATCCACATCAGTCCAGCTCATTTGCACGTTGCGGAATACACGTTCGGGGTGCGGCATCATGGCGGTGAAGCGACCGTCTGCAGTGGTGACGGCCGTCAGACCTGCCAAGCTGCCGTTGGGGTTGAATGGGTACTGCATCGTTGCTTGGCCGTGGTTATCCACAAAACGCATAGCGCCGATGGCTTGGGCGGCGTTGCCGCGTTGGCTGAAGTTGGCAAAGCCTTCACCGTGAGCCACGGCGATGGGCAAACGCGCACCCGCCATGCCAGCGAAGAACAGAGATGGCGACGCCAACACTTCGACCATCGAAAGGCGTGCTTCAAAGCGCTCACTTTGGTTGGTGGTGAAGCGTGGCCAGTCTTGCGCGCCAGGAATGATGTCGGCCAACTCAGCGAACATTTGGCAGCCGTTGCACACGCCCAAACCAAAGGTGTCGGTGCGCGCAAAGAAGGCTTGCATGTGTGCCGACAGCGTGGGGTTGAACGTGATCGAACGTGCCCAGCCAATGCCCGCACCCAGGGTGTCGCCGTAGCTGAAGCCTCCACACGCCACCAAGCCTTTGAAGTCTTGCAGCTTGGCGCGGCCCGTTTGCAAGTCGGTCATGTGCACGTCATAGGCATCAAAACCTGCAGCCGTAAAAGCGTAAGCCATTTCGACATGTGAGTTCACGCCTTGCTCGCGCAGCACGGCCACTTTGGGTTTGGCACCCACGTTGATGAAAGGTGCAGCCACATCGTCTAACACGCCCGCAGGCAAATACACATGCATGCCTGGGTTGCTTGGGTCTCCTGCCGCAGCGTGTTCGGCATCGGCGCAGGCGGGGTTGTCGCGTTGTTGGCAAATCTTCCAGCTCACGCTGTCCCACACTTGGTGCAGGTCTGCTAGCTTGGCCACAAACACTTCCTTGGTGTCGCGCCACACGCTGATCTCACCTTTGCCCTTGTCCATCGCGGACGACTGGGGGCGTGTTTTGCCCACGAAATGACTGTGCTTGGAGAGACCATGCTCACGCAAGGTTTGCATCACCTCGTTGCGTTCGGACGTGCGCACTTGTAGCACCACGCCCAACTCTTCGTTGAACAAGGCTTGCAGGGTGAGTTCTTCACGACGGGCGCTCACTTGTGTGGCCCAGTTTTTAGAGTCGCCGTATTCGGCGCGGCTGTCGGTGATGCCGTCGCCCTCCGTGATGAGCATGTCCACATTCAGCGCCACGCCCACTTGACCTGCAAATGCCATTTCGCACACGGCCGCCATGAGGCCACCGTCGCTGCGGTCGTGGTACGCCAAGATCTTGCCTTGCGCGCGCAAGGTGTTGATGGCCTTGACCAACTGCACCAAGTCTTGTGGGTTGTCGAGATCGGGTACTTGGTCGCCCGCTTGGTTGAGCACTTGGCCCAACACGCTGCCGCCCATGCGGCGCTGGCCGTCGCCCAACTGCACCAAGACCAAGGTGGTGTCTTCAGAATTGTTGAGCTGCGGTGTGAGCGTGCCGCGCACATCGGCGATGGACGCAAACGCACTGATGATGAGGCTCACAGGCGAGGTGACTTTTTGGGTCTCGCCGTTGTCAGCCCATTGCGTGCGCATCGACAAGCTGTCTTTGCCCACCGGAATGGAAATACCCAAGGCAGGACACAGTTCCATGCCCACGGCGTGCACGGTGTCGTACAAGGCGGCGTCTTCGCCGGCTTCGCCGCAAGCGGCCATCCAGTTGGCGCTGAGCTTGACGCGAGGCAACTCAAACGGTGCTGCCAACAAGTTGGTGATGGCCTCGGCCACGGCCATGCGGCCTGATGCCGGCGCGTTGAGCGCGGCCAAAGGCGTGCGTTCGCCCATGCTCATGGCTTCGCCAGCAAAGCCTTGGTAGTCGGCCAAGGTCACGGCCACATCGGCCACCGGCACTTGCCAAGGGCCCACCATTTGATCGCGGTGGGTCAAGCCACCCACGGCACGGTCGCCAATGGTGACGAGGAAGCGTTTGCTGGCCACCGTGGGGTGGCTCAGCACGTTGATCACGGCTTCTTGCAAGCTCACGCCCGTCAGGTCCATGGGGGCGCTGGTGCGTGCCACGCGTTTGACATCGCGGTGCATTTTGGGCGGTTTGCCCAGTAGCACGTTCATGGGCATGTTGACGGCCGCATCTGCCGTTGCGCCTGTGTGGTGGGCGAGGTTCACATCTTCATTGGCCACGGTCAGGTGGCGCTCTTC
>JACCDY010303020.1_pt1 | contig 27344 bp, 57 predicted proteins | sample 7446391 | NCBI WGS metagenome assembly JACCDY01 (sample SAMN15323451, study PRJNA562643) | freshwater metagenome | isolation source: river surface water | place: USA:Blue River Watershed | collected 2017-08-18 | reverse complement strand
GCCCCACATTAACCCGCCTAACATACCCCGCCACAATTACCACATATATAGGTATATTTTCTAGCATATTGTAGGACAAAAGAAAACCTCTTTTTTATCTATTTTTATTGTACTTTATTTAGAATTCATTGTATTCTCATTTTTTCGTCGACACATTTCGCCATTTCGTCGACTAATATTTGCATGGCGTTTCCCTTATATATTACCTTTGGGACATAATCAAACACAACAAAACACGACACACAATGAAAAAGACAAGAACACAACAAATCGCACAATTAAAGAAAGAAGCAAAAGCACATAAAATTCAATCCGTTATTTGTTTTTTACTTTTATTCGCTATCCCTTTTTTACCTATCCATATTCTAGGAGTGGCAATTATTAGTGTATTTTCTTTCGCTTCGGGTATGGCTTTAATAACTGAAGCAATGGAGAAAAACAAAGAGGCTAAAGAGGTTCAAAGAAAATTAGAGTGGTTCGGTAATTTTTAATCAATAATAAAGCACAAACACAATGAAAACAATTTACACATACCAAACAAACAAAGGTCTAAACGTGGAAACGTTTAATAGTAAAAAGGGAAGCATTATTCTTTATCAAAATGGGGTTTTTATGTATGAATATAATGTACATAATTTCAGAAGCCTTGACGTAGAATTTCAGGAATGGCAATTAATAAAAGCCCTTAGCGAATGGGGGTGCACATACGAAAAACAAGTAATAGAGAACTAAACAATTAACGGGGGTTAATAGCCCCCACTAAACACAAACACAATGAAAAACACGCTAAACACTCTACAAATCATTTCAGCCCTTATCGCTGTATATATGCTGGCAAAGGCAGGAATTCAAATCGTAAACATTTTAAACGCTTAAAAATTATGAAATACTTTTCAAAATTATTAACAGCCCTAGCAGGCGAACAAATGGAGGGCGAAGGCTCAGAACTATTATTTGCTTCCCTAGTAATTACAGCCACTTTATTAGTATTATCTATAAACCTTTAAACGATACACACAATGAACACACACGCAAAGAAACACGCCTTTAATTATATCCTAGACAGTATCGACGGCGACGGATACGGCGTAGAATTAGCAACAGATAAGCAAAAGATAGATTTTGTCTACGAAACATTTAAGAAAGAATACGCCCACAATATCGCCTATTTTAATCATAATGAGCCCCTTGCATTTGCGGACTATTTAGCGGGCTTGCCTAGCTGTATAAATATAGAATTTAGACACTATTATATTTTAGAAATGGCGAAACTATGGGGCTCTATTACTGAAAATGCAACAGAGAAACAAGAGGATAAAATACTTTCTAATTGGTTTCATTATATAGCGAATAATTTTTTTCAATTACGTAGAAAGTTATCGACCAAAGATAATTTGAGTAAGGCGTACAAATTAGAAACAGTTTAAATAATACACACAATGACAAAGCAAATAATAACACAGACGACAGATAGATATTATAAAGACGGCAAATCGTGGAAGCTACACGAAACAGAGACAGAAGCCGTAGACCTTAAAACCATTAAAATGATTGAGGAAAGCATAGGATTTTTTAGACGATTAGGCGGGACAGAAACGCTAGTAAAGGGCTACACGTGTGCAGGGTATAACCCCGTAAAATTGACAAGCACAAACCCTGATAAAACAAAGAGAACAATTAGAACATTTAACTATTTCTACAATGAAATTTAACAGCATAGAACAGGGGGCAAATGTTTTCCACGGAATAAAACGGCTTCGATTATATATGGACGAAATAAACGCCACGCCCGTAATTGGTGGCACAGAGATTGACGACCTAACAAGGCAGGAATTAAATACCTATTTACTCCGCCTTTATTGTAACCTATTAAACGCTTCCGACGAAATAGCGGAAATAAGAAAACAGCTAAATAAATAACACAATGAGAACAGAATTTATAGTATGGGGTCACGCCCCTAATAAAAAATATGAGGAAATTTTACACACTAAAAGCCAAACAAAACAGCAGGCGGAAAAAGTGTGCAGGATTTTAGAGGACAAACACGGGTGCACAAACACACGGATACAAATACTAGATTTTAACGAAACAGAAAATTTATTTATCAAATCTTTAAACCTTTAATAATATGGAAACGGCGAACAAATGGGCGGAATTAGACACGCTAAATTTAAACGGCTTTATATGCTACGCAAAAGAAAGACGGGGCAAAAGGGGGAATTTATTTACTTATTATTTCACAAAGAAAGAGGGTAATAAATACCTAGATATTAAGGTCAATGACCTAGCAAATATAGAATTGCAATTAAAATACAACATAACAAAATAAATTCCACTATCACGAAACACACACGCAAATGACAACACAGACAATAAATTTATATAGCCTTGATGAATTATCAGAACAGGCAAAAACACGGGCAATAGAGTACATTAAAACCGTTTTGGACGGGGATTTTGTCTACGATATTCAGGAGGATATTGAAAACTATATTAAACCTGAATTCATTAAGAGCAAAGGATTTGAGGCGGACAATGTTTATTTCTCCCTAGCTTATTCACAGGGAGACGGGGCAATGTTTGAGGGTCGGATTGACGATATAACAAAATTCACGTCTAATAAGCGGGCTATCAAGGTTATTAATGAATACGGTCTATACTCTAAAATCAAACATATGGGCAGATATTACCACGAAAAAAGCTATGAATTAGTAATTGATTTTCCTGAATTGAAGGCTACGCAATACAGATTAAAAGAGGAATTTAATAAGATAGAGGAAAATGTACGGGATATTTATGAGGAAACTTGCAAGCAAATTTATAAGCAAATACAGTCACATTATGAATTTATGACTAGCGATGAAAGTGCAATTGAATACATAAAATCTAATGAACACACGTTTACAGATAAAGGAGAATTGTATATACAGTTCTGATTCGTCGACACATTCCGCCATTTCGTCGATATTATTTGACACGAATAAGGCAATAAGATACCTTTGAAACACAAACAAATCAATAACACACAAAATGAAAACAATGGAAATTGCCGTTTACGAATTCGATGAATTACACACGGACGTACAAGAAAGATTAGCTAACGACTACATTAATTCATCTTTATATTATTCGGATGAAACAGTTAGACAAAGAGCAAAAGACGTAGGGTTGATAATTGACACATACGATTTGGACAGATACGAATGTGGATTAATACTACGTTATTCTACTGAAGAAATTGCCGACAAAATTATAATGGAATACGGGCAAGATGCAAGCATTTCTATTCTATCCAAGCAATTCTTGGAAGCAAGGGATTTGTTAGTAAAGAAATATTCTGATGGGATTAACCTAGACAGGGTAGCGGAAGATAACGAATGGGATTTTGACGTAGAATTAGAAGAATTAGAGGATGATTATAAGCAAGAATTGGCGGGCGAATATATTAGTGAATTAAGAAACGAATATGAATTCGTGACAAGTTTTAATTACGCAAGAGAAATGCTTAATGATAATCAATTCACAGAAGACGGACAAATTCTAAACTAAACACACAATGGAAAACATAATTCAAACAGCAACAGCAGTCAGAAATTACGACTGTGATTATATCGACGAAGAAACACATAAGAAAGTCTTTTGTGTGACCGTAGAAACAGAAGATGACGTGGTGGAGTATATTTCATTTGACAATGAAATAGAGGCGTTATCTTATATTGATTTTTTTGGTGGATTTGTCAAACATATAACTGAATAACACAATGGCTAACCTACAAACCTTTGATGCAGATATTTTCGCTTTAGATTATATGTGGACGGTGGACGATGCAATGGATGCACTGTCAGAAATTAACAGGGCGAATAGGACTGATTTGCAATTGACAAAAAAGGAATTATTGCAAATCTTAAACGATACCATTTCATCTAATTGTGTAACAAAGATGATTATGGCTAAACTAGAAGACAACATACAAGACTACTTAAACTACGAAGACAAATGAACGTAACGGTAAACATATTGGAATTAGCAAGCGAACTTGCACATAATGAACTTGAATCAGTATTCAATGAGGTCGGTGTAGTTATATACAATGAAGATGAAGATACATTTGTATATACAGATGAAGCACAGGAAGTATTTAATGAATTGTATGACAAGTATTACACTATAATAGAACACCTAAAAATCAATTAACAATGACAAAGCACGAAGCAATTATCCAAGAAATTCAAGAGAACATTTTCCTTTTAGAAGGATTATTTGACGACAAAGAATCTGAATATGGCGTTAACCTACACGAAGAAAGGGATGCACTTTCAGCAATAGAAATTTTACTCAGCTCCCTAGACCGATGAACAACAGAGAAAAGATATTAAATGCGATTGAAGACTGTCGTCACGCATCATTCACAACAAGGGACAGAGACACATATATGCGACTAGAATTAGATGGTCTTATCGACCTAATTGTCGACGACTTGTATATGTTAAAGAATCATATTGATACAATGACAGATGCTAAATGGAAAGAATTTTTTGAGGAAGTAAAAAATATGGGGAAGAATGGCAACTAGCTTTAATGTAATAATAAACCCTTTCAAGCAGAGGATGTGTGTGTATGCTCGTGTTAACAAGGTTGACTGCGAGGTAATTATTCCTTACGAAGAATTAGATGAATGGAACGCATTTGAATTTAACGGTTCATTGTTTGATATCCATATCTTATACGAGGAAGATATAAACGTAAGTATCTATGATGTGACAGCTAATCTTACGTCAGACTATCAAAGCCCATCACCCGTTAAATTAACAGTAAGAACAAAAGATGAATTCTAAGCCAACATACAGAGAATTAATTGAATTAATTATTGGGGGCGTGTTTGTCCTCGCAACATATTATCTAATCGTAATTTATTAAACAACCAAACATTATGAGAAAGTCAAAAACAAAAAAAGCACAATTACTTACATTCGACTATGAAAAATATCTTTCAGGCGAATACACAGCGTATCATTTCGATAACCTTAATGAGCCGTTAGATATTGTATCATTTAGAGACAATAAGGTTATTGGATGGCACGAAAATACTAATTCAGCATTCGTTTATTTAGGGTCTGCAATAACACTAGTAAAAAGAAGCCCTATTGTATGGGTCAATGTAGTTAGAAACAAAAATGGAATTATATTCTCCCGTGTAACTAACACTGCCGACACAAAATCACAGTCGGGCAACGTAATTATTAAGCAGTATAAACTAGAACTACAAGACTAACTATGAGAAAGTTATCAGGAGAACTAATTGTAATTATTGTCGGGGTGGTTTGCGTAGTTGGTGTTGCAATCACAATGTATCTAGCAAGAGAGACTAGCAAATACACAATCAAGACCGAGTTTAGCACCTATTGTGCAAATAATTTTAGGGTATATGGTCACGGAGTAACCTTTACATCAGTTGATGGAAGAGTAGTAGTAACACAAGGTAATTTTGAAATAATTTTAAATAAGAAATAAGATGAGAAAAGTAACAGGAACATATTTAACAGAATCAGGTGTAAGAAAAGAAATCTATGAGGTGTTTAATCCTAACGTAGACACAAGTAAGTTAATACAAGGGTCAAGATATCTAGTTGAGTACCGACTTGGCAGTAAAACAATCACCGACTTTGGTGTATTTCTCGAAGGAACGCCTGAATTCCGTACTCTAATCTTTACGCATCCCCGTGAAATGTTTAGAACTATTGGAATTCCAACAATGAATATAAATAATCTTACATTAGTTGACTAATTAAATAAATTTATTTATATTTGACAATCTAATCGGGTGTAATGAAGTTGCGGTCATGGCACTCGGTATTCAAGGTAACTTGAATCCGCCCCCTCTCCTGCGCAACAAGGTTTGGGGGCTTATTTTTGCACGATGGATAACATAGAAGATATTAAGAATCAAGCATTCCTAGCTGTTGTTCGTTTTCGCAAGAAGTATTATGAAATAGAATTAGAGGAATACCTATCTGTATTAAAGTATGCTACGCCTGAGATGAAGTCTTACGACATACTAGTAAAAGAAATAGATAAAATCCTTAATGCAATAAAAAACGCAGATAAAATACTGCAAGAGATATGAGTTTTATAGCAATCCCTTTCGAGTTATTACGCAGAGAAGACTTATCAGCTTCACAGAAAGTTCTTGTGGGTTTGATACACAGCCTATCTGCTAAGGATGGATATTGCTTTGCAAGTAATCAGTATTTAGGAGAGGCTATTGGTGTTAATTCTGAGAACGTTCGTAAGTGGATAAAGGGTTTAGAGGAAAAAGGTATTATTAACAGGATTGTTAAGAGAAAACCTAATGGGGAAATAGATTATAGGGAATTGAGATTGTCAATACCTCTGGTATTAAATGACCACACCCCTATGGTAAAAATCTCCCATACCCCTCTGGTAAAAAATGACCATACCTCTGGTAAAAATCTCCCACATAATAAAGAAGATAATAAAAAAGAAGATAATATATCTAATGAACGTTTTGAAGAGTTTTGGAATCTATACAACAAGAAGGTAGGTAAGGATAAGGCTAAAGCTAAATGGAGTAAGCTAAAGGCAAAAGAAATAGACGATATATTTAAGGCTTTACCATTGTATATCGCTAGTAGAGAAGTTAAGTATCGTAAAGACCCTGAACGCTACATAGGTCATCGTGTATGGGAGGATGAAATGCCAAACACTACGCTAACAACGACTCCACTATCAGCAAATAAAATAACAGAAATCATAATACCCGACAACTTTTAACAATGAAAACAAACAACATAGTAGACACCTTGCTAGAAGAAGATGTAATATCCTATTTATTGGAGCATCCACACCTAGTAAAGGATGCATCTAAGATTATAGATAAAGGAGTCTTCATTGACCCATTGTTAAAGGCGTCATTTAGCTCTATGGAAGAGTTTATTGTAGACGGTAAGGCGTTTACTCGTTATGATATATTTAGAGACCTTAAATCAAAAGAATCTTCACTCAATATAGATTCTTCTAAGATATTAAAGTTACTCCCTAAGAGAACTTTTGATTTGATTAATGTTTGTGTTTCGCTTCGTGATTTAGATAACAAGAGACAGTACAATGATATTGCTAATCAGTTAGCCTCCGCCATTAATGATGGAGAGGATGTTGCTACAATGCAATCGATAATAGAGAATGGGTTATCAGGAATAGTTGAGGGCTCTAAAAGCTCTGAGATATTCCATCTTGGCGAAGTGTACGATAACGTGATGGACAAGTTAGAGGCTAACGCTGGCAACGTAAAGTTTTCGGGGATTGACACGGGTTCGAGGAAGTTGAACTATGCTTTAGGTGGATGGCAGGAGGGGATGATTGTTGTGGCGGCTCGCCCCTCTATGGGTAAGACTATCGTTGGGTTAGATTTCGCCAAAGCCTCCGCTAAAGCAGGTAAGCGTGTGCTATTCCTTTCGTTAGAAATGCCTAAAGAATCTTTGTTGTATCGTTACATATCATCTGAAGCACCTGAGTATAAGTATTCAGATATTAAAGCGAATAGAATTACACAGGAAGATGTGCAAAAGATAAAGAAATCTAATGCAAGGGAGTTAAAGCAGTTGCCTATATTCTTTTACGATTCAGATAATAGAGATATTAATTATCTGTCAATGGTGTTGACAGCGGAGTGCCGTAAGAACAAGATAGATATTGTGGTAATAGATTATATGCAGTTGATTCGAGACAATCAAATGCGTGGACAGGACGATTTCAGTCAGGTATCATCTGTCTCCAACAAGATACAAAAGTTGACTAGGAAGTTGAACATTCCAATCATATGCCTAAGTCAGTTGTCCCGTGGTGCTGAAGGCAGAAGCGACAAGCGCCCTCAGTTATCTGACATCAGAAGTTCGGGTAACATCGAGCAAGATGCTTCTGTTGTAATTGGATTGTATAGACCATACTATTATGCTCAATCAGATGCAAGAGCAAACAATCAACCCGTTCCACCAATGGATTATACACTAGAATTTATATTACTAAAGAATAGAGATGGGATGACAGGTGGAGTGGTAAGGTATTGCGATGTGACTACAAATAGAATAGCTGATGAGGAGGAGGAGTTGTTTAGGTTTACTGCACAAGAGCCTGCCTATAAGAATTCAGTATTATCTAAGATGGAAGTTGACTTTGATAACGATGTAAAAATAGACCCTTTTTAATATGGAAGAAATTTGGAAAGATGTCCCTAATACGGATGGTAAGTATGAAGCAAGTACATTTGGTAGAATAAGGATAAAGGAAACTGGATACTTTATATCATACTCGAATAGTACATCGAACTATGACAAATGTGCGATTAATAGAAAGTCAATCAAGGTCCATCGTATAATCGCAAACACATTTCTACCTAAAGTAGAAGGCAAGAACGAGGTTAATCACAAAGACTTTAATAGAAAGAACAATAGATTAGATAATCTTGAGTGGACATCACGGAGAGAAAACCATACTCACGTTGCAATTAATAAACCTAACAGAAGTAGCAAATATGTTGGTGTGACAAAGGATGGGAATAAATATATGGCAAAGATATCTGTCAACAATAAGAAAGTTGATTTAGGAAGATTTGATGATGAGCTAGATGCAAGAGATGCGTACTTAAATTATTTAAAAGAACATAACATAGAAAATAAGTATGCACATATACCAAGAACTTAAGAAGTTTTCCCACATCAAATACTATGACGAGCCTCATAAGTATTTTATAGGAGAGCAAGAGTTAGTATCAGGTACTGGATTCCTCAAGCTATTTAAGCCTGAGTTTAATGCTAAGGTAATGGCTGAGAAGTCAGCTAAGAAGCTAGGTGTTCCTGTTGAGGATGTCCTTGCCGAATGGGATTACAAACGAGAGTTTGCGGGTATGAAGGGAACACTAGTCCACAACTTTGCGGAGAACTACTGGTTCAATAAGATATTCCCATACAACTCTCAGGTCGTTATAGATAAGTTCGGCGAAGACCATATCAAGGAGCGATACGATGTATGCGTTCAGATGTTCCTTGACTTTTATCGTGATGCCTCCCCTGCCCTAACACCTATCACAATGGAGTTAGTTATTGGGGATGCTGAACTTGGGGTAGGAGGTATGGTGGATTGTCTATTCTATAATGAGAAACTTAAGGAGTATCAGATATGGGACTACAAGACCAACAAGCAGATACGAATGAAGTCGGACTATCGCAAGCGTTTCAAAGCGCCTATCTCTTTTATAGAAGAGTGTGAGTACGAAGCCTATTCGCTTCAGCTAAACCTATACAAGTACATCATTGAGAAGAATACCAACATTAAGATTGGTCGATTGTACTTGGTGTGGTTATTTGAGGAGAATCAATCTTATCAAGTAATTGAATGTAAGGATTACCAATCAACAATAGAGTTAATGTTTAAACACAAGAAATAATGGAATCAAAAACAATTTTTAAAGAAAATGACAGAGTATATGTTACATCTTTAGGATGGGGCAAGGTTATCGATGCAGGATGTTCTACTCAAAATGGATGGGTAGGAATAGAAACTGATGAGGGTAGAATAATTCACGCTGATACCTATTTAGTATCCTTCACCGAATACACCCTTGAAGGATTTAGCCAAGAGCGACCTGAAGAATTACCTAAACGTGGTGATGTTGTTTGGGGTAAAAACTTTGATGAAGACAATTGGCATATAGGGCATTTTTATCTATTTGATAAAAGCAGTGTGAGTTTAAAATACTGTATATCATCAAACCCTGCAGGAAATAAAAACCTGTGGGTTCAAGAAATAACAACCAAAAACCCATACGAAAACAATTAAACCAACCAAACAATGAAAGACACACTAGAACATCACTTAGAGGATGTACTCGAAGAGGTTAAGACCTCTCTGAGAAGCGCTTATTTCCGTGGGTATGAACATGGAGAGCAAGGACAAGCACTGATTAATCAGAAGCTATCTAATCCAAGGTTAATTCTTGGGGATTTCATCAAGTTTATCAAGAAGTACAAGATGACATCACTTGACGGAGAGATTAAGTTCTCTGACAACGACTACGTTTATATGGATGAAAATGTAATATCAAGATTCTTATTACTATACGACTATGACGCGGAGTAAATTAATCCTACTTAACAAGACTAAGAGGTATATCACTGAGCTTGGGTATCTTTACTATATGGTTCCTGATGCGGGCAGTGTAATGTTATTGAAAGAAGGTGGAGATAATGACCACTACCTGATGATTGTAATCACAGGACGCAACAGACTATGGGAATATGAGCAACGTCATTTTAGTATGGCTACGTTGTACCCTGAGAAGTTTGAAGATGTGCAAAAAGGAATCTCTAAATACTTAGGACAATGAAGCTATATACAGAAGAACAAATAAAGGAAGCAATGCTTGACGCAAGGATTTCACCTTCGTTAAAAATAGATTTTTTATTAGGAGATTACAACCCTATTGAACTACCAAGTGATGATGACATTTGTGATGAAGCGGAAAGTATTGCTCATAATTACTTTGTAATGCAACGTAATCATTATCAGGGATTGGAAGAAGGCGCTAAGAGAATGGCATATTGGTTAATCAAGAATATTAAACAACAAGACAATGCCTGATATAGCAATGTGCTGGGGAGATAATTGCCCCATTAAAGAAACGTGTTATCGTTTTACTGCCACCCCAAGCAAGTGGAGGCAGTCGTATTTCGCAGAGACTCCTATCAAAGAGGATAATACTTGCGAACATTTTATGGAGATTTGGAATAAACCAAAGGAGTTAATGCGACTCACATCCGATGGACAACTATACGTTGATGGAGAACTTGTTCCAGAAGAAATTATATTATCGGTTTATAGAGAACTTTTAAGCAGTCAATACCCATGGAACAAAGAAAACAAACAGCAGTAGAATGGTTATTTGAAAAAATAACACAAAATCAAGAAATTAGATGGAGGGGAACAAGATATCTTGAATTATTCGAACAAGCCAAACAAATGGAGAAAGAGCAGATAAAAGATGCTTTTGTTGAATGTTGGAAATCTAATGTTCCAGAAGGAATAGAATGCAAATTATCAGCAGAAGAATACTACAACGAAACTTATGGGTCGCAAGCTCCCCAACGCTTGGGAGAAACTGATGGAAAAATTAAATAGAGGTGACAAGATTTTTCTTGATTCAGAAAACAAAAAAGAATCATTCGTAAATGATTACTTGGAATGTAGGGATGGAATTGTTAAAGTTTACGAATACACTGACCAATCTGGATATGGTTCGAGAACAAGATTGTTTTTATGTAAAAATACAAAACACGAATCAGTAAGTATCATTCGGCAAATCTGGAGTGATTACAATAAGGAATGGCTTGAGGAATATATGGTCTTTGACACAGATTCTTTCTTATTCCTCGAGGCATTGGTTAATGGCAAAAAAGATGAATACTGTGGAACGTATTCGCTTGTAAGAGATTACTAAAAAATCAAAAAAAACAATACAATGGAAACCAAACAAATTACATTTAAAGAGGCATTAAAGATTCTTGATATTGAGGATTATGAAGAAAGAATATTCAGTAGCAACTCTCGTGGCGAATTATACCACCTACAAGATTACATTAATTTAGCTAAATTTTTCAAAGACTATCCGACAGCAGTACCCGTATTCAAGAAGCACTTTGAAGAAACAGTGGAAGATGCATATAAGAACTGGGAAAGACCCCAATCCGTATTTCAACATTTAAAAGAAATGTTATAAATAATAATCTGATGGAAAATAAATCAATATTTCTCTACCCATATGTGTTCTGGAGGAACGTATATGAAGACCTATGGTACGCTATCCCACGCGAACATTACTCCGAGTTTTGGAATGGAAACAAGGATGTCGCTATGAAAGCGCGTTATATGGAAGACTTAGTTAAACAATTAACATACGACGAAGATGATGAAGAAGATTAAATTAATGTACTACAAGTCAGCAGATGCAAGCGAGGTTTGCATTGTCGACTACAACGAACTTAAAGTAAATTTTTATGACAAAGCGGGCAACCATCGCTACCGATTACTTGGAGCGGTCAACGACAGAATTGAAGCTAACCTGTCCTATAACGGATGGACTAAAACGAATGCCTCCACTATCAGCAAATTCAGAGATGCAGTTCAAGAGATACAACTTCAGGAGAGTTAGAGGTTACTACCTTAAACTCGGGGGAATCATATACCGCGCAGAGAAATATCAGGATGTTCCTAGAGAACTGCGCTACAACATTGTCCCCCATATTAGATTATTTGAATGGTATTTTTATAAGGTAGATGTAAGATGGCAAACGATGCAAAGAATGAAAACTATGAAAAAGCAATCCAGTGGGCTACTGAGTACCTTGAGAAGAATACTGAACCTAGGGAAGTAAGGTATAAGCAAGGTGTGATTTGTCATAGCGACATTGATATGGTTAAGACTAATCTTAATAGATTAATTCACGCCAAAGGACGTGCACAACAAGCATCTTATAGACAGATAAGAGAATTTAAGATTTATTTGTCTCAAAATTTGACTTAACAAAAACGTTTACCTATCTTTGGGTCAGGGTTAAAAGCAGTTAGTCACCATATTACTGAAAGCGCAAAGTCTCAGCGTTAGTAGGGAGGAGAGCAAGCATAGTTATCTGAGTTGGTGTGAGGATAACTATATAGTCAGGTAGTTTAATGGTAGAAAGCGGAAACGGGAGTAACCGAAAGGTCAGTACCAAGCACTTGCCGCGGAATAGGTTCGAATCCTGTCCTGACTACTAGATTTAAGATATGATAAAGAAAATAATACTAGACCGTATGAATAATATGCGGGCTAAGCTAAAAGAAGCTCAGCACGAGAAGTTAACTAAATACGTTAGCGAAGAACGTTGCGATGAGTACAAGACTAGAATAGATGAACTGCAGTGGCTACTTAAGAAAGTAAGTATGGCTGAAAAGAATAAGTCTGTTGTATCAGACAAAGAGCAGTTGACTGAAGACATTGTAAACGAAGTTATTGGACGATTATCCTCTAAGATGTAATGAGTTATCATAGAACTGTTTGTGTAATCTGCAAGCACGACAATGAATTACGAATGATTAGAAGGAAGCTTGGGTTAACATTTAGATGTGTTAATTGTGGTTATCCATATACAGTCTATCTTCTCCCTAGTGGTTTTATAGGATTAGAAAAAAGAAATAATCGGACTAAAACATTTCATAATAAACAGCAATTATTAGCAGACTTTGAATACTTAGATAAACTTGCTAAGCAAAAGATTCGCCAACAGACTAAGAAATTCAATCAGGATTTATTTTCTGACTTTATTAACAAAGGAAGATACTCTTGGGTAATTAAAGCTAGGGGTATATTTATTGAGGAGGCACATATGTTAGATATAGGTGTACTTACAATATGTAAATACTTCAAGCATCACGGCGGAAAGATTGATGAGAGAACAGTTAAACTATACATAAACCAAACAACAACGTGAAAACAAAAAGAAGAGCACTCGAAGACCAAGAAATTCGAGATATGGTAGCATACTATGCTAAGTGCCAATCCTTAAGAGATTTTATAGATGAGAAAGTTGTTCCATCTAACTTCCATTTCCAAAGGATTAAACAGTACTCCAATCTATTAGTAAAAGAATTGGAAGCACAGGTTGATTATTTGTTTAAGCAAAATGATAAAGATACAGCCGAAGAATTAGTTCATCACTTTATTGATGCATCTCAACAGGCGGATTATCTATATGAGATAGCATTGAAGCTGGAGTTATTAGAGGAAGAAAAGAAAATAGAATGTGCAACCAGAGTATCAGCAATTTTTAGAGAATATGGAGTTGAAAAATAGTGAAGTAGAACAAACTACTACCTTTACAGATAGTGTGGTGTTTGAAATCATCAAAGAGTTTGGCGAAAGAGCCGAGAAAGGATATAATAAGTATGGCACAGATATGGACAGGACGGACTTGTCTGTCGCTGACTGGGCACAACACCTAAGAGAAGAATTAATGGATGGATTAGTCTATCTTACAAGATTAAAAAAGGACATAATAAAGTTAGAAGAAGAGTTAGATGCACACAGAAATGACAGTAAGTCAGCAAGTGAAGTCAAGTTCTACGATGGCGCGGAATTTGTTACATACAAGTACGTTACCCAACCAAGCAAAAAAAATAAAGATTAGTTGTTGATTTGATTTCATTGTGTGTTCGAAAGGTAGCCTGTTATGCGGGCTATCTTTTTTTTTAATTATTTTTTTCACAAGATATTGCATTAGTAAATATTTTTATTAACTTTGTCAAAGAAATCAATCAAACAATGAGACGTAAACGTTACAGCGACGTAATCAGCAAGGCTGAGGTACTCGCAAATGACCCCAACAGCTACACTCGTAGAGGTGTATTAAAATCAAGAGTTGAGAGACAATTAAGTCGACTAACAACAAGGGCAGTATTCCTTACTCAATTCGAATTAGAAGAAGTTATTAACTATTAAACCAAACAAATAAAAATGGCACGTTCAGATGCATACAAGACTCAAACTGAGTCCCCTGTTAAGAAGTACTTATCTTGGTCTTCTAACGAAAAATGTTTTACTTATTGGGACAAAGATTCCAAGACTAACAAGAGTTTACCTTTGCCTCTAAATTTTATTCATTATGATGAAATGGCGACAATTAAAGGATGGCACGACGCTTCTGGCTCGGGTATTTATTCTAATGAGATTAAGTCTACTAAAAACCAAGAATTACACGTTCGCTCTTTTAAAGGAGGAGAAATTGTTTCTGGATTCTATTCAGATATCAAGGGTAAAATCAATTCGGCTGGCGGAGATTATCACATTAGTTTATATGCTGAATTAGATGGAGAGATTGTTAACTTATCATTTAAAGGAGCAGCACTTATGACTTGGTCTGATTTTGCAAAAGAAAATCGTAAGTCATTCGAAGGCAGCTATATTAAAGTTGCTGGAGCATTAGATGCAAAGAAAGGTTCTGTTAAGTATAGTATTCCTGTATTTGAAATCGGAGATACTATCAGTTCATCTGTTAGTAGTGAGTCTGACAAGAAATATGACTTACTTCAGGAGTATTTTAAATCACGCAAAGCCAATGCAGCTTCGGCTAAGGAAGAGGCTACTGTTAGTGCGCCTGAGTCGATATTGACTCCTGCACAAGAGTCTTCTATTCCAGCATTTGATGAACCATCTGACACATCAGAACTCCCTTTCTAAGATGAACGAACTAGCAACATTAAAGACTAGTACAATTGTATCCGCAGACAAACAACAAATGACAAACATTGTGAGCCAGTATCTTGAGGATATGGCTTACAATGGCGGAGAGCCTCTAAAAGATTTAGCGTTATGTAGAAAGTACATATTCTTGCTAGAGGAGTTAGAGAAGGGTCTTAAGGACTTTGCAATCAGAGAACTAGAGACATACGATAGGAATGAGACTAATGTTCTTGGAGCTATTGTTAAAGCTGTAGATTCTCCTGGCAAGTTTGACTTTTCTGAATCATCTGCTTGGCAACAACAAAAGGCTATAGTAGATGCTGAAGCAAAGAAATTAAAAGATATTGAAGCATTTGCTAAATCATTAAAATCAAAGACAACAGTTGTCGACGAAGAAACAGGGGAGGCTGTAGATTATTATCCTCCATCGAAATCAAGTTCAACATCAATAAGAGTAACTATATCGTAATGGAAGACAGAACATTTAATCAGGTATGGGATAACATAGGTACACAGCTCTATAACCTACACCGCCAAAAGATAGACTCAGCTAAGGCTAAGTTTGCCAAAGAAAAAGAAAATGACAAATATAATAAAAGAAGTTAGAAGTGAATTAGGTTTAAGGCAGAAAGACTTTGCTCCTTTGGCTGGATTCAATACAGTACAACAAGTGTCTCAATTAGAGAGGAATATTTATGGGATTGGACTTAACCGAATAAGCAAAATGGTTAGAAACTTATGCGCTAATGGTTATCAAATCTCTGTAGATATTACAGTCACAGTAAATGACAAGACAATTGTAATCCACTAATATGGGATATGTATATCGTCACATAAGGTTAGATAAGAACGAAGTATTTTACATCGGAATTAGCGATGTGTCTAATAATTACACCAGGGCAAAACAGTGCGTTAAAAGAAATAAGTTCTGGAAAAACATTGCCAATAAAACTGAATTTAAAGTTCAGATAATATGGGAATGTTCTTCCAGAGCCGAATTATTAGAAAAAGAACGAGAGTTCATAGCTTTATATGGTCGCAAAGATTCAGGTACAGGCACTTTGTGTAATTTAACTGATGGTGGCGAAGGTGTTCATAATTATAAACATACAGTAGAAGCCTTAGAAAAGATGAAAAAATCTAGGGTTGGAAGAGATTTCTCACTTGTATATACAAAAGAGGTAAGAGAAAAGATGAGTAAAAATATTGGCGGGAAAAAAAGAACCTTAGCGCAGCGTAAAAAAATATCAGATTCAAAAATAGGCACGCAATTAAGAGGGGAAAATCCTAAAGCTAAAATTGTTATAGATTTAGAAAATGGGATATTTTACGACTGTGCTAAAGATGCTTGTGAGTCTATATGTGCTAATTACTCTACTTTCAAAAGCTGGTTAAGAGGCAGAGTAAAAACAAAAAATAGGTTTAAATATGTCTGATGAAATAGATAGTATAGTGTTTGAATGGGAGGGTGTGGATGTTAGCCTGAATAAGTTTTTTGCAGGCAAACATTGGACTATTAGAAATAAAATAAAAGACCAGTTTCATACGCTATTTGGGCAACTGCTAAATAAGAAATATAAGATGGTCGACAAGTATTGTGTTACCCTTGAATACAATTCTCGCCTAGACCCAACAAATACTATTATATTAATTAAGATTGGGGAAGATTATTTAAGGCACATTAATATATTAACAGACGATACTAAAAAGTATTGTAAAAAAGTAATAATTACACCTAACGAAATGATGGGAAAAAAGCACTATAAACTAATATTCCATATACTATCCTATGCAACTAAAGAAACTAAAGCTTATCGAGCCTAGCAGTTATCAAGAAGATTTATGCAATAAGTTCTCACTTGAAAGCGCAATGAATCAACAAGCATTCTATGCTAAGAAAGGTGAAGGAGATTTAATTAAATTAAAGCAATGGTCATATATTGGTAAAATGGCTGAGTATGCGGTATTTAATACTCTTTTATCTTTTCCTGAATACAAGATTGTTACACCTCCTGACATAATGATATATGAACGCAAAAGGAAGTCTCATGCGGCAGATATTGTAGCAGATGGAAAGCAAGTTCACGTCAAATCATTTATGGCAAAAGAGGGTCGTGCACCATCTTGGTTATTCTCAACAGAAGACAGACTTGTAGATAGCCCAATTGACAACGATATTGTCGCATTAGTAATTGTAACCTTACCAAAAGTATTTGAAGCATATTTTGTTCCTGCTAAGAAGCTAGTAGGATTGTATGAGAAACCAATTAATCAAACCACCATAGCTCACGCTATTTACGAATCAACCTTACTACAATGAAATCAGCAATCATATTCCTAATTACAATGGCTATACTATTTGTAGTCGTTTATAACTACATAAAGGCAATAGACCATATGCAAGAAAAACATTCTGATTATAAGGGCGAAGATTTCTTAGGAGAAGATGTAGATACAATGTAATTACTTTCCTCCTCTAGCACGCTTGTCGCCTGCTGAATCTGATTTAGAGCCTCTGTTTACGGAGGCTTTTTTCATTACAATACCTTTAGATGTATGAGATGCGTCCTTGCCATCTCCATTGCCGTATGTACCTCGCTCACGATTAACCTTTACCAACTCAGCTCTTTTAGCACGCTGTTCTGGTTTGCGATTAAACTCTTTGTTGTATGCGTCTTTCTTTGCTTTAGACTCTGGGTTAGCAGCGTAGTATTTAGCGGACTTTTTCATCACTCTCAACATTATGTTTTGAAGCCACTAAGTTACACATTTTTATGAAGTAATCCTGCGTGTAGGTGTATTTCATATAGTTAACATCCTTGTGGACTATCTGTATATTCTCGCGCACATACCCCTGTGAATTATCTACTCTGTCCAAAGAGGCAGTGTCGTTAAATGAAATTGGGACACCTGTCAAGGCACAGACTTTATCCTGCGCGATGTAGATATCCCAAATTTCTTCTATTGTAATGGTAAACTCGTAGCCTCTCTGTGTAGCTCTTCTAACCTTTCCGTTATACCAAGCGGTAGGTATGCTTTCATAATAATTATTAAAGCCTCTATTTTGATTAGAACAAGACCTACAAGGTATATTTTTCTTTACACTCCTATTCCTTTCCGACACGCCCTTGTACGCCAGTTCTTTTTGGCATATTGGGCACTGTCTGGTATGAGGCTTATCGATTACCAAGCTACAGGACCTTCTTTTGAAATTTTATTGTAGTAGTCAGTTAATTTTTTCTCTTTTTCCTTTATTGTTAAGGAATCAGGAAGCTTATTATACTTATAGTCCATCATACGTTCTTTCATGTACAAAGCTCTATCTAATTTTTCTCCTTTAACACCCATCCTCATTAACATCCTTCTGTACGTATCCTCTTCAGTTTCATATTCAGCGCCACTAACCCATTTAGTTCCGTATTTCCCTTTCAGGACACTTTGATAAGGATTACCTGCGTCTTCTTCAAGGTCTGCCGTAGTTGTTTTTACTCCAGAAAGATTAAGTTTCTTAGTAGGTTTTCCTCCTTGTGCTTGCTGATTTCCTTCTAACAAATGAGCTGGAACTTCTCCTGGAGGAGTATAAACTCCGCCTTCCTCCATAGATTTCAAGTAATCTAATACTGCTTGAGGTGTTTTACCTGGCTTACCCTGTGTTGCGGCATTTAGAAATTGTGCTGGAGCAGGAGCTTGCGCAGCAGGTTGCTGTTGCATTGCTTGAGCTTGCGACTGCGGAGACATTGCAACCATTGAAGTTTGAGACTTAACTGGGTCAGGGTCGACCCTACTCATCAATAAATCTGATAGATTAGATAACATATTATGAACCTTTAACCCACTTCTTAGATGGGGACGCTGTTTTACTTGGAGACCATTTTACTTTATTTGCCCAATACGCGGCACTCATCTTACCTTTAGCAATGTTCTTTGCGTGACGAGATTTAAACGCCTCACGCTGACCTGCAGTTTGATTAGTCTTAACGCCTGCTTGACCAAAACGAATAAGCTTAATTTGGTCTCCGTCTTTAGCCAAGACAATATGAGACTTACCATTATGAGTACTTCTCTTAGGCTTATTAACACCTGAGAGACCGTACTTTTGTAGCTTGTTCTTTATTGAATCGTTAATCATTTCTTCTTAGCTGTTTTTGCTGCTTGCTTAAATTGCTTAGCTGTCGGAGCACCCTTTGAACCAGGCTTTCTCATTTTTTCACCAGAACCAGCTTCGATTCGTTCCCGCTTAGCGTGAATATTAGCGTATAACCCATTCTTCATATTACTTGAAAGTTAAGCGGTACAATGTTTTTTCTACTAAACCATTAATCTCATCTAAGATATTAGACAATGCTGTATTGCCAAGAACTGTCATTCTAGCACCTGTTGAGATATATTCTTTGAAAGATTTCAAGAACTCTACGGGAGCTTCCATTGTGTATGGTTTAACTTCAAGCTCACAGCCTAACATAATGCGACCATAGCACCCTTGGTATGCCTCAATGAATTTGTCCATTAGACCATTAAAGTCATCATAGAATTCACCTAATGCCTCGTGTTCTGCAAAAGAAGAAGTTTGCCAATGGAAAACTTTTGCCTGAGCAGATGCCTCTAACATCTCACATAATAACTCTTCTTGAGGCGATTCTCCTGACTCGTTTTCGCCAGCAGGCTGAGAGTAATCATTCATTAATTTACCAAAAGCTTGCTTCTGAGCTACAACCTTTTGCATTTCTATTAAACTTGCCATAATTATTTCTTCTTTTTCGATGCAAGATACTTAAAATAATTCACTTGTTTTTCACGTTTTTCTATACCTGCTTTAGTCTTAGCAGTTCCAAGGTTACGTCCAGTTGTTTTGGAGACTAACTTGTAGCCTCCTGCGGTTTTCTTTATCATTATTTTATTCCTTTCAGTTTATTAAGTTTTTCAAGAATTTCCTGCGGCTGCTTAGCATAATCAAATATCTCTACAGTAGCTGTTTCAGAATATTTAAAGAAATCAGAATATGCTTTTTCCGCTTTTTCAATTTGCTTATTCATTGATTCCTCTGTTATTTCTCCAGCTCTAAATCTTTCTTCTATATTGTATATTTCTTTGTTTTTAGCAGAATTTCTTGCCTTAACATTGTTTGCTATATCTTGTACATCACGACTCATAGTATTAAGATAATTCTCATATTTCTTTACTAAAATATCTGGAGTAATATCTTCATTCTTAATAGCAATACTTAATGCAGCACCCCAAGGGTCTCTCATTCTTCCATATAAATCTCCTTCTTGCTTAAATGCAGAGTTTATATCTTGAATCCAAGCTGCATACGGCGCTCCATAAGAACGACTTAGATACATAGCTTGATTAAATGCCTTTTGACTAGGAGTTAATGTTTCTGATACATATCTGCTTGCTTTAGGGTCAGATATTCTCATACCATTCTGTGCTCTATCGGCAAGATATTGAGCAATTGGTCCTAATAATGGGTCAGGAGACTGTAAGCCATAACCTGTACCAGCTATTCCTTCCCCTTTTTTAAGGTATTGAACGTGTATTGGTGCCCAATCTGATATCTCACTCAATGTATTGCCATTATATCCTTTATCATAAACAGAATATGGTGACAAATATCTTGCTACGTTGTATTCAGTTCCATTAATCAACCATCCTGTGTCAAACAAGAATGACTTAGGGATATTTGGTCTATTAGCTCTTGCCTCCTTTTCTTCTTCAGATTCTCCAGCCATATTAGAGAACGCTTTGTAAAGACCTTGCATTAATGCAGCATTCATTAGATAATAGATTGGTCTATTTTTTAATGAATTATACATAATACGCATAGAGTCAGCTTTGAACTTAACGAATTTATCACCAAAAACAGGCAATTTAGAAGCTGCATCCCAAGCTTTACCTACCGCGTTGTAATTTTGCATCTGCTCCGCAGTTTGCTTAATTGCATCCTCTTTAGATACACCCATATCATATACAAGACCTTTATAGAATGATAATTTAGTTATATCATCAGCCTTACTATATGTTTTTGCTACTAAGTCATCAATAGTATTTATCTTTTCTCTAAATTCTTTAAATCTAGCATCTTCTTTAATAGCAGATTTCTTGCTGTCCTCTGTTGCAACACTAACGCCCATTAATCCAGCTTTAGTTAAAGCCTGTGCGTCTTCATCATACTCAGCTAAAGACTTTCTCGCTTCAGCTCTATTCTTAATCATTGTTATAGGACCTACGCCACCTTGCAAACCAAATGATATGCCAGATGTAATATTGGCTAGACGAGTAAGAGGGCTATACAATGTCTTAGACTTGCTTAACCACTGTCTCATCCAAAGTCTATTGTAGGAGTTTAATCCTTTGTTGATGTAATTGTTCATCAAGTCTGATACATAAGTTGTACCATACAATTGCTCATAGATTTGTATTGGGACATACTTATTAGTAAGTGGTCCAAATCTTTTTTTACTACCAAATCCTTCTAACTTTCTATAGAACTTTCTTACATTTTCTGGTACATCAGATAGCTTCTCATAAGACTTATATGATTCATCGTTGCTAACCTTCTCAGCAAATTCCATCACAGCCATATTGTGAGATATAGTTGCGAGTCTTTTAGAAGTAATATATATAGGGTCTTCGGATTCCAAGTTAACTTCGCTGTATTCCTTTCTTTGCTTAAACATACTAAAGTCAACACCTGCTCCAGCCTTGTTTATTGCATCATATAGCTCTTCATTTTGTCTATTCTCTATTTCTTTATATGCCCTAGCAAAGTATTTACCTTTGTTTTTCTCGTATGTATATTGGTCAATAAAGTCATTTTTATAATGCCATTCGTGAATAAAGTCATTCATTGTGCGCAATGTATTATATAGACGCAACTCATTAACGGTTAAATCTTCAACTGTTTTAGGATAGAATTCTTTTGCTTCTTTTGCTTTATCTACAAATACCTCTGGGTCAATTAAAGAGTGAACACGAAGTAGTGATTTAACATCGTCTCCAATCATTGCATTGAGGTTGCGAGATACTTTATAAATTAAATTAGCGTCATTGCTTTTATCCCCTGATAATTCTCTTCTAGCCTTCTGAAATTCTTCAGTTGATGAAATATTTTTAATTAATGCAGATAATGAATTCTCTACTTCTTTTGCTGCAGCATTATTAGAATTTTGAGCAGCATACATCATTTTCTTAATATTGTCTTCAGTATATCCAAACGCAGACTTCCAAATAGAATTTAATGATACCTCTTTTTCTACAGTGTTACCTGATTTGTCCTTTTCATTATACTTAACAATAGTAGCATCTCCGATTTTTCTAATGCCGACAAATCCAGTAGCCTCGACTTTACTTAAAGCACGAGTAAACATATTGTCTACAATAACTTTATTGATGTTTCTGTAAGACTTAATAGCTTTATCTATTAATCCAAGTTCTTTAGCAGCGTCTTCTACTTTAAGTTTCTCTGCGAAATAAGCAATCATTTCACGAGGATTAGTATATAATGTATCCATTACATACTCTCCTTTAGGCTTTTCTTCTGAGGGAGTTTCTCCTTCTTCTGGAGTCTCCTGTGTAGTAGGAGCTTCTGATACAGGTTGTTCTCTTGCTGCAGGAGTTGGTTCAGCAGAAGAGGCTACTACTTGACTAGATTCAATAGAAGCAACTGGAGCCTGCATAGGAGTTACTGATACATCTTGAGCTCCCTTAAGGATAGGCTCTATCATTGTAGCAACAGTAGATTTAGCTGTATCTAAATCATATCCTGCTTTAGTATATATTGATACCGCTTTGTCTATTAAATCGCTTACAGGAATGTTTCTTTTCTGAGCTTCCTTAATTGACTCTCTTAACTTAAGACCATCTGCATACCAATTAGTAGGATTACCTCTTAATGCATTTGTAAAATCACTCATCAACTGTGAGTCAGATATTTGTGATGGATTAAGATATTTACTAACAACAGATTTACTTTCTTTTATCTCTTGTGGGTCGGCAAACATGCCATATCCATTAGGCATATCCTTTTCTTTCTGAGATAAGGAATTCAATACATCTTTAACGCCTTCCAATGGAGTGTTGAATACGGAATAACGCTCGCGTTTTTCCATCTCCTTTTCAATAGCATTATATTCGTCAGTAAATTCTTCGTTTCCTTCAATCTCTGACATTCTTGCCTCTAAATCAGAATCAGGCTTATCATTAAATTGTTGAGCTATTTTTTCTGCAATAGATGTAGGTTGTGTAACTGGAGCTACTTCAGTGATTGCTGCTTCAACTTGAGGCTTAACAACTAAAGAAGCTTTCTTTTCATCTAATCCTCTAGTAATCACTTGCTTATATAAATCAGCAATTTTAGCATCATATGCCTCTCTAGTTATTTTTTCAGCATCTAATTGCTCATCAAGATTTCTTTGAGTAGATTTTTCTTCTTTATTAAATTGAACAGTAGATTCGGTAACAGGTTTATTATTTACTGTTAATGATACCGAATAATTACCTCCTGGCTCTAAATTAAAAGAAGGTACATATTGTTTATTGTTTTCTCCTAAGAAATCATCTATAGCAGTAATTGCTTTTTCTGTATTCTCAACCAATTTAGGTGGTAATACTGATGGCACAACTTGCTCTCCTGTAATAACCGCTTCGCTTTTCTTAGCTGTTTCTAATTCATTTACTAATGAATCTCTTTCAGAAAGTAAGTCTAAATGCAAATCTTGGAAAGCGCGCTTTTGTTGAGTAGCATCTTCCGACACATCATTAGACGCCTTCATAATATCAAGCTTCTGCTCTACGTCATCAATTTGATTAGTTAATTCAAGAATCTTTTTAGTAACAGGAATTGGAGCTGCATCTAATTTCTCTACCAATATAGAGTTACGATTCTCATTCTCTTCTTTAAGGCTTTTAATTTTAGAATTAATAATCTCGACAGAAGAGTCATCTGCAGGAAGTTGCTCCAATACAGTATGCAATGATTGTATTTTATCAGTATTGTTTTTATTAGCGGCTTGATTTATCTGAGCAGCTTTGTAGTAGCTATATGTAGATGAAGCAGCACTTGAACCGATTTCTGCAATAGATTCCAGCGCAACAGCATCCCAATCAGAAACTTTACCTTCTGATACTAACTGAGCAGTAGCCTCTCCAACTGAACCACTAATAGCTTCAGTTCCTGTAATAGCTGCGGCTGCAACTTTCTTAGCTCCCTCTTCAGTTAATTCTTTGCCATATTTAACTGCAATTTTCTCTGCGGTTTTAGCTGCACCAACTCCTGCTTTAGATGCAAGACCAGAAGTCATAAAATCAATTGCTCCAATGGTAAGACCTCTTTCAAGACCTTTTTGCTTAGCAGCTTCCATTAAATCTTTGTCTGCCCAAGCTTTAGCTAATTCTTTCGGATTGGTTATGTCATAACCCTTTTCCTCCATTGCTTGTATTATAGAACCACCAAATTCATTAGCATAACTAGCAGCCGCTTGATATCCTCCAACTGCTCCTATAGGGGCTGTGAACTCTGCAAATATATTTCCAATAGCAGCTCCTGTTGCAGCACCAGGTAAAATACCCGCTACACCTGATTTGTAAGCGCCAACACTTGATGCTAAGGAATTAACAATTGTTCCTGCAACTGTTTTAGTTGCTGAAGTAAATATATCGTCTTCGGAGTCTAATCTTCTTTGAACAGACGATGGCAAAGAAACGCTATTGATATCTTTTCTTAATGAAGCAACTCTATCGAAATCTGGCTTACTATTAAGTGTACTAGCTAGAGTTAGTTCATCTTTTAAAGCCCCACCTAATATTCCTTTATAAATTTCATTCTTAAAGAATACAGGCACGTCGACAATATCGGCTGCGAATTCGCCTATCTTGCCATATTTCTTCCCCCAATCAGCGTAACTAAGACCAAAAATTTGTCTAGGATTACCTCCTTCAGAACTCCCAGCCGTAGAACTTGTCTCGCCAGATAATTCCGTATCGTCTTTTTTTTTTAATGAGTCTAAGCTAAATGAATCAAGTGCATCTACTTTACCATTATTAAAAATACCATATTCTCCATCGTCGCTTTTAACTACTTTAGCTCCAGTTGGTAGTTCAATAACATTTTTAGATACAGAATCATAGATTCCATAAGAACCATCTTCACTCTTTACTAGTCTTCTTTTGCCCATTATGTTATTATTTTACTCTATAATTTAATTTAATTAGCCTATTTAATTGGCGTCCAACTTTTACCTCCTGAAATTATTGGTTTATTTTTTGAAACAGGAGCCGCTGCTGCTTTTTGTTTTGGAGCACCAACATAATTAATTAAATCACCTGCTGTCTTAGGCGCTCGAGTAGCTCCAAATCCAGACAATAATTCATCAGTAGTTTTTGGTCTTGGAAGAGAGTTGAATAAAGCATATCCAGTAGTAATATTCATTTGCTTATCTGGACCCATATTATTTACAGCCATTTTAAATGCAGCTAAAGTATTTTCATCTGCAGGGTATAACTGAACTCCTCCTGTTGGAACAAATACGTTAGTCATTGCATCTGTTTTACCAGGAACTCCTTCTACCATTAATTTGCCATCAGGACTCCACTTAAGTTTAGTAGCCTTGATGTAACTAGTTTGTCCTTTTTGATTTTTTACAGGAACAGTTACTTCGTCTCCAAAGTTAAATCCATCTTTGGTAATTCCAAAATCAGACAAACTCTTAGCAGGGAATCCTTCACCATTTGCTTTTTTCGCTAATGCTAAATCTTTTGCAATAGATGCTCTATTAGCCTCAATAGTTGTTAATGTCTTTAATCTATCAAGTCTAAATTCTTCGGCTTGATTCTCTGCTTTAGATTCAAAAATCTTAGCTTCAGCCTCTTCTTTTTTCACTCCTGCTGCAGATTTTTTCTCAATAATTGAGCTTGGAAGAGATATCTGAGTCCTAATATTAAAGTCAATAATTTGCTCATCGCTTAAATTTGCTGTAGCAGCTGGATTTTGCTCTCTAATTAATGGTATTAAAGTAGAGTCTTTTCCCTTAATTAATTCTGTAATATATTTTAAGTAAGGAACCTTAGTGACTGTTCCATCTGGATTTTTATTGTCAATCATTTCAGGCATTGATGCCCCGTTTTCGCCTATTTCCCACAATTGAGGAGCCTGTGTTTTTACTAAAGTCTTACCTCCCTTAGAATTGGTTATTTCTTTTTCTACTGGAACTAATGGCGAAATACTAGTAAATGTCTTGATAAACTTCTTATTAGAATCTAAATTGTTCGTATAAACTTTTGAGAATGCAACTTGTAAATCTCTTGGATTTTTAATCAAGTTTTCATTACTCATAACTTTATTCATATCAGTGTAGAATTTCTCGAAACTTCCAAAATCCTCCTTCGTACTTATACCTAATTGTAGCCTTTTTTCGTATTCCTTTGCAGCTAAGTCATAACCTGTTTTAAGGTCTTTAATATCAGATACTGCTCTACGAACTTCGCCTAATTTGCTATAGTCTAATTTACCATTAGCCAAGATAGCCGAACCAACGTTACCTAACAAAGCGTTAGCTTTGTCTGTAACACTCTTTTGACCATATATATTTAGGTCTTTCTTGAGTGCCTCAATGTTAGCGTAAGCATTTTCAGCAATATCGTAATCTCTTTTCTGCTGCTGAATTATTTGCGCAAAGATGTTTCCCATCGCAGAACCAGTCTGCTGGAAATCCTGCTTAATGCTCTCAGCTGGGTTATAAACAAATCCTGCCATAATTATTTATTAATAATAATTTTAATTTTAAAACCCGGTGTTAATATTGTCCGTAAAGAGGACCTCCTTCGGCAGGGATAGTTCTTGAACTTGCTGAAGGGAATCCTGCAGCAGTAAATCCTGAAGAAGCTGCTGCAGGAGCAGCATTTCCAAAGAACGCCCCTAATCCTTTCATAGCTGTAGGCGCAGACGAAAGACCTGTACTCATTGTTGTTGCAAGATTTCCTCCTCCTCCCCATTGCTTTAAAGCATTGCCTACTCCTGGATTATTCATTGCTTTCAATGCACTTAATTGGGCAGCTTG
>JACCDY011104167.1_pt1 | contig 27348 bp, 28 predicted proteins | sample 7446391 | NCBI WGS metagenome assembly JACCDY01 (sample SAMN15323451, study PRJNA562643) | freshwater metagenome | isolation source: river surface water | place: USA:Blue River Watershed | collected 2017-08-18 | reverse complement strand
ACCAGTTGCACCTATAACTCCAGTACTTCCAGTAGGACCAGTTGGACCAGTACTTCCAACAGCGCCGCTTACTCCAGTTGGACCAGTTGCACCTATAACTCCAGTACTTCCAGTAGGACCAGTTGGACCAGTACTTCCAGTGAATACTGCCGTTCCAGCAGGTCCAGTAGGTCCAGTACTACCCGTTACACCAGTTGAACCTGTACATCCTGTAAACGTTGCAGTTCCAGCAGCTCCGGTGGGGCCAGTCATTCCAATTCCAGCAGCTCCAGTGGGGCCAGTCATTCCAATTCCAGCAGCTCCGGTGGGGCCAGTCATTCCAATTCCATTAAGTCCTTGTGGGCCCGTGGCTCCTTTTATTCCAGTTGGTCCTGTTATTCCATTTATTAAAATACCATCAATATATCCTGTTATGCTTTGAAAGCTATATGCAATAATATCATTAATTACAATAGACATTTTATTCAAGGTGTTATTTTTGGTAACCTAAATGTTGTAAAAACTCTATCAAAACTACTTACACTTTGTTTACCTATATCTAAAAGCAAATATGAATTCAAATTACTTTGACTATAAAAATAACCTCCAATATCATCTTTTTCAACAAAAAGACTATCCATAATTGTAATGTTAAATTTTTCTTTGTAATAACTTTTGATTAAAGTAGCCAGCTCCATATAATATTTTATCTTACTTTTTATTAAAGATCCTATCAATGGGATGAAATCTAAAACAGTATATTTATAAGGTACATTTATATATGAAAAATCAAAATCTATAAATCCTAATGTAATTCCATCCTTTAAAATAACGATATTTTCAAAATGCATATCTCCATGTAAAAATTTAAGCAGATATTTTTTATCTAGTAAACATTCCATAGCTTGTATTAATTTTTTAATATCAAAATGCTTGCGTGCAAAGTCTAATGTTCCAATAATTACATCCATTATAGAAATAGTATATAAGTTATTTCCTTGTTTAATTGTACCTGAATAATATATATCTGGAGCCATTTTATAATTCGATAATAGAGGTTGAACTCCTACTGTCTGGCGATTATTTGGGGGGGATTTTCTTACTGCAAATTCCCTACCAGTATCTATATGTCGTATTAAAGAAATTGTAGCATATGCTCCTTGTCCCAACTGCTTTATAAACTTGAAGTTGTTAGATTCAAAATCTAAAGGTTTAATCACAGTTACATTAAATATTTGTATTGGAGTTCCGTAAAGTGTGGTTACTATTTCATTAAATATAATTTTATCCATTTATTTATGATAAATAGATGAAATTAACAAGAACATTTACATGTATATGTTTTTATACATGGAGTTGGAGCCGGCGTTGATGGCACAGGAGTTGGAGCCGGCGTTGATGGCACAGGAGTTGGAGCCGGCGTTGATGGCACAGGAGTTGGAGCCGGCGTTGATGGCACAGGAGTTGGAGCCGGCATTGATGGCACAAGAGTTGGAGCCGGCGTTGATGGCACAGGAGTTGGAACCGGTGTTGATGGCACAGATGGTAAACATTGAGAATAATAAGCATTTGAAAAAGTACATTTAGATCCTGAACAACAATTAGTTCCTCCAGTCCAATAAACACCACCGCATTGTCCATAAACTGGAATGCATAAAGATGGAATTGACGGTGCTTGAGTAGGCGCGGTTGTTGATGGTGCTTGAGTAGGCGCGGTTGTTGATGGCATACTATATGATCTTATTGGATTAACTTGAATATCACTATAAACAACTTGAGCGCTAGACCCATACTTGGATCGTAGCTCATTTATACCACGGTTATTAACAGAACATGGTCCTCTAGATGCTCCAGGTTCATTCGATCCTATTGGATATGTTGCATCGAGCCACAACATTGATGCCGCTGAATCATCCCATATACTTAAAACTAAAGTCATACCGCGTTTATAAGCATCTCCAATTGCACGCAAACCACCAAGTTCTGCGTGTCTAGATGTGTCTTTAAAAAGAGATTTATAATAAGCAGCGCTTTCATCTGTAAGAAAACCACCATCTGTTATTTTGGCACCTTGTTTATAATATCTTTGTATTTTTATCAATTGACCCGAGTCAGTACCTGTATCTGTAATAAATTGTGTAATTACAGTTATAGGTTTTAAACTATCTACAATTAAATTAGGGCCATATAAAGTTTTATTTCCTATACGATAACTATTCATATCGGCTCCCGGTTTATCACAATAACTATTTGGTCCACATTCTGAACCGCCACATTTGCGAGTACGTGTAATAGAACATGCATGAGCGGCAATTTGATTTGAATATGCATTTGCCTCCCAAATATCCATTTCAATAGCAAAACTACCAGTTGAATTAGTATTTGCGAAACCATTTACATATTTCAAGTCTGTTGGACCTTGAGCATCTCCGTAGCCTGTTCCAAAAGGCGCGCCGGCATTGTTGAGATCATTTAAACCTCCATCTAGAGGAATATCTACAAAATAAAGTGCTCCGTTAAGTCCACAACCTAATGTAGATGCATCTACCGTAAATGTAAATTCACGATTTACTAGATTAAAAGATTGATATTGTTTACCATCTGGAGCAAGTAAATAGAATCGACTTCCTACATTTGAACCGGTAACATATTTAAGAGTAAGAGCATTACCTGAAACTTGAGCGCCATATACATTTGAATAATCAGTTGTTGGAACCCCTTCAAGTTGACAATTTTTAACACATTGAATAGGATCTGAACAGTATTGGCTAATCCAACCATTATCATAACAATTTGCATATCCATTATTAACATGAACCCACCGCCAATTTGCATCAATTGTCGCAGTAGTTTGTAAAGTAACTCCTCCAACTTTAATAGGCAAAGGTAAAGGTGTATTTGGCTTTACGTTGCCTGCTTTTTGACAATTTCCACCTAGAAAAAGAGAAAATAGTAATAGACAGATGAAACTCATTTATTATATAAAATGATAAACCTTAACTGAAAATACGACACGCGAAAATTACATGAATTGTACAGTCGCCACACTTCCAAAAGATATCCAACTTATTATTAAAAGTTTTTTATTTCCAAACTTTATAAATGAAACATTTGATGCTCGCATTTACCCTGTACATAAGAGAATAAACTACAATCAACTTATAAAAGAAGCTTTATACGCGCGCCGTATAAGTTCGCCCATTTTAGTATATTATAGAATGCAAATAGATTTACCTTTAAATGACATACAGGCAATGAACTTGGTATGTGAATTAGATATAATTGATACTCTTATTTTTGATCCATCTATTGAATATTTTTTAATTAATGGATGTAAAGCGCGCGCAAATTCTGGTATTTATAGGCCTATTTTATCCACTTCAGAACGCAATCAATGGTTTTTTGCACCCTGCCGCGCGCGGTTGTCCGATGTTATTATTTTACCAAGACCTCGCGCGGTTATAGGCGGGTTTATTAACCGTCATTCAAATAGAACAAATTTTCAAATGAATGACGGTTATGTTAGATATAACTATGAATCAGATGGTAGTTGTATTGTAAGTGCTGCTTAATTAGTTTCAAGACATAGTTAAATGTTTACGAGTCTTTTAGAATGTCTTGAAACTAATTCGACATATGAAAACGTCCTTGGACTGATTATTAATCCATTTTCACCTTATTATATTTGTGATTATTATTTATCAGATGAAGCAGAAATATACAATGTCCCTATTCCAATACACGCAAAAGAGTTTTTAAAATCACCTCAAGCACCTGTTGATGGTAATATTATTTATGTTCAAGTAAATTTTATAGAATGGTTTTGTCAATATATTTTGCCTAAACTTTATGTTAAAATAATCTTAATTACTGGTCAATGGCATGCGCCTCAACATACAAATATAAAACTATCCAACATTATTTTGAATCACCCAAATATTATGAGATGGTATTCTCAAAATCCCATATTTCCAAACGGCGGTAAATATTACGCGTTTCCCTATGGTATTGAACATACTCACTTAGAAAAGTATGCGAGAGTTCTTCTTGAATCTCGTTCTACTCTAAAAACAACAAATATTGCATCCCTTCCATTAAACACAAGTACAAATAGTTGCAGACAACTATTTAAAATAACCACGCCTTATTTAGAATTAAGTGACTTCTACCGTGAAGTTGCGCGCGCTAAATTTCTAATTTCACCGATTGGTGATAGAGATGATTGTTATCGACATTATGAAGCAATAGGTCTAGGAACTATACCTTTATCTAATGTTGGACCATTTTATAAACATATTTTTGAATCTAGTATGATGTACTTTTCAACCAGTGAACTTGTAGAAATTGCCGATGGTAAAAAGCAAATAGATGAATATCAAAAGCCGCGACAGGAACTAATTTGCCTTGAATATTATAAAGAACAAATATTGCAATATAAAAAATGTTTACAAACACAACAATATGTACAATAATGAAGACAGAGAAATTCGAACTATCATTCTTTTAGTATAGACTAATTGGAAACAAATCTTAATTGATCAATTAAGATTTTAAATTTTAATCTTCTTCTGTCAAGTATTTTATGAAATCAGTCTGTGTACCAGTTTCTTTGAACTCGGTCTCAATACCTGCTTCTTTGCGTGCCTGTACATATTTTTCAAGATATCTTTCTTTAAGTGTAGGATCTTTAAGTTGCATATCTAGAACTTCTTTTACTGCTGCGTCGTAAGCTGGCCTTACTTCTTTTTCTATTTTTCGTAGATTATCTTCAAGAGTCCATTTCAACTGAGATCTCTTAACGCGCGCTCGAATATATACGTCAAGTGGATCTTCCTCATACTTGCCTTCTAAAATTTCTTTATTTTCAGCAAGCAACTGTTGTTCCCTATCAAAAAGTTGTTTACGTTCTTTTTTATTTCGTAGTTCATCTTCTTTATGTCTTTGTTTTTCAACTTCTGATACTTGATCATCTAATTTAACACTTTCAAATGCAGCGCTGAATTTAGGTTCTTTTGTTAATGGAAATTCTTGACCTACTTTAACCGTATAAATTTCATTCTGCGAATCTACTGTTCGAATAATAAGTTCAGCAGTATCATTTGCTGCCTCGATAGTAGCAAAATTACCGCGAAGTTTAGCAGTGCCAAATATACCATGTTTATTTGCACTTGCACCGCGCGCGGGCGTAAAAGAAAAAAGTCCAAATATTTGACCTGAAATTAAGTCGTCTTGTTTTACCCTAACTATTGATTTGTATAATGGTTTACATAATGCGTCAAATGCAACTTTAGCTTCAGTTGCGTCTAATTCGGGGGCCGTCGGCTCAAGTACACGGCCGCTAAGCATATCTACTTTGTCTTTTAGAGATTCCATTTTTGTTAATCAAACATGTGCTTAAATGGAATTATCATTCATCATCCTCATTATCTTCTTCATCTTCGTCAACATATTTTAAAAGTTCACGATAACGTTCTCCTGTTTGTTCAATAGAGAATGTATTTTCTACATGAGTTGGATCGACCTTAAATCCTTTCTCTTTGCACAATATGACATCTGTCATATTGAGTTTTTCTATTTGACCATCGGCGCCGCGTTTGCTAACTACAATTTTGCGCGCATCAAAAATTAGACCACTTTCTTTATGTTCAAACAGGTTTGTATCGATCTTGATAGCAATTACAGCAACTCTATTATTTGTCGCATATTGAATTACAGGCGCTGTACTAAGCGGTTTATTTGTAAGCTTTTTGTTTTTCGGTTTTGAAACGACAGGCGCCTCGCCTAAAATGCGCGCGATTAATACCGGTTTTGTACCTGATACTGGCAAATTTCTTTCTTTACACATGGATGCCAATTCATTGCATTTTTTTTTTAATAGTTGGTCTCGTGATAAATCTGACATTTACGTTTGTTTACTATTGTGTTAACCTACTCAATTTATAATGTATTTACACTAACTTTAATTACAATCGGACATGTATCACTTAAAGATAGATTCTGATTATAACTTATATCCGGCGCAGGTAATCGTTCGACAGTTATATTTGGCGAACGATTATTATACAGAAAACTACTTATATCGTCTTCATCTGATGTGGCTAGTATAGGAGTTGCATTTAATCCGTTTACTATTGTCATATATTGTTTATGCCTTTGTCGCGCATCTTGTTCGTCGGAAAAATGGACAGTATATTTTTTAAATGTAGGATCATACACTTGACCACAATTAAAATCTCCGCAAACAAGTAATTCATGCGTTTCATCATGGGTTTTGACAACTTGTTGTACAAGTTCAATTGCTTGTTGAAAACGCGCATTCTGAGCAGTTGCTTGATTACCAGCCTGCATATGTGTACCGTATAAATCTATCATATAACCTCCAATTTCAAATGAACATCCAACAAGCCCTTTGGATGTAAACCAATCCCAAGTTGCAGCTTTACTGTAATGTACATAATTGGTGTTTTTAAAGGGTATTTTTGACAAAATAACTACACCAGAATTAAGAGGTTTATACCATATGCGTGGATCAGTGTGTATGTAAGAATGTTGAATAAATGATAAAAGATAATTTCTATAAAGAAAACTCTCATTAAGAACAACTATATCATATCGGTTTAAAATAGCTGCTATTAACGGCGCACGTTGTTTAGCCGCGCGTGTGTTTATATTTGGAGGTGGATTTGGTGTCATAGCAATGTTCCATAAAAGAATAGTAACAGATGTCATTTATCTTATAGTCAATTCTTTTTACATAACTACAAGTAAAGTATATGTTCAGCTACGCCACAATGGGTATCGAGATGTTCCGCTTCAAGACACTGAATGGCCAACTTTCTTTGTAGCGGAGTGAGTGATTTATATGAACTCACTATAGATTCATGAGTTGAGCGCGAAAATTCAAAAGAATCGCTATAATTATGACTTTGAATGCTTTGTATTAGTTCATTTGCAGCGCGCGGTGAATACGAGAAATGTTCCAAGGTATAAATAAATGCCGCAAATTGTTTTAAAGTATATGTATCCGTAAAAAATAGGTTTAGCATTTAATTGCGAACGCAATAATTAAACTGTTTATGTTTTTTGCATTAAAAATTTATGCCCATACGTACGAATTAACTGACAAAATTTTTCATAAGAATCGCGGCGATTTTCCTCTGATATTTTACCAGACATTATAATACGTCCCGTGCTAAATACAAGAAAACTATTTTGATAATTTGCGTTAACTTTTTTACTTCTCGGTTTACGTGGTAATTTCTCCGTAAATTCCTTAAAAGTAGTAGATGTAAAAGATAATTCGGCGCAATTTTTACTAGAATTTGTTACTTTTATAATGCGCGAGTTAGCCATATCTTGTTTGGATGAATTAACTTTAATATTAGGCCCAACATGCCCTACACTTGGCTCATATGTAGAAGTATATTCTATACAGTTTTCATGCGAGCTCTTTTTTTCGTTAACTTCCATCTTTACTGTATAATTTAATTTTTCCAAGTCTACATGATACGGACCTAATGAGAATGATACATTGTACATTCTACACATAATATAACCTAAAAATTTATCATGTAATGGTTGAAAATGCCAGCAATTTTCAACATTCAAAATAAGCTTCCAAATAGCTGATACTATATCGCGCGCGTAATTTTCATGTTTAATACCGGTCATTTGAATACTTCCCCCGCGTGAAATTTTAATATTATGGTAGCGATCGTGCATTTTCATAATAATTGTCGAACAATTGCGCATTTCTTTGTTTGTTGGTACTTTAAAGGATGTACCTTTGCGGTTTTTATTATATTCGATAAACACAATAGCTCCGTCTTCTATATTTTCATTACTAAATACCATCATACGTTGACTCGCTGGTCGGTTTGATTCAATCGGCGCGCATTCAATCGCATTAAATAAACATTCATTATCTATTTCTATATTTGTATACACTACCCATGTTTGAGTAGAAACTTTAAGTTCGTCAAATGGTTGAAATACGATTTGCATTTAATATACATTTACTGCATATTAAAATGTCTCATTTTAATGGTACACACACATTCACAATAATACAATATATCTATCATTTTTAATATAGTTGTTTTTAATTTTCAATCCGCATCGAATAAACTCGTTATTAATTGTTGTTTCGTTTATCCCTTTCCAATCATTAAATGCATCGAAAAGTCGCGCATCATCAAAAATAAAAACATGACCTTCAACATTGAATATGTTATTTAAAATGCCAGATAATTCTTCAAACAAGGGTACGGATATTCCATTGTTTTTAGTGTCTGGCCCGGATTGATGAGCATCTAAAAACCACACGCATTTTACTTGTTGACTGTTTAACCAATTAGAAAGAATTGGCAACATAAATATACTATCTTTATGAAAAATTTTAATATTGGAAATTGCGGCGCATCTATTTATACTCTCTAAATAACGATCTACATATAATTCTATACTATATACGTGTGGAAAGATTTTAGCCATTTCAAGAGTAGTGTCCGCTTTATACGTACCTGTTTCAATAAACACAGTTAGTTCTGGATTAGTAAATAAAATTTCTTTCATTTCATCTATAGTAATCTTTCCTGTCAAACCCATTTAGAAATAATATACAAGTTGTTTAAACTCTTTCTGATAATGGGTAAAGTTTATTATCTCATTCAAGTGTATTATTCATACGTATAACTTGATCAAATATTCCCTGCACGCTATTATGTACTATAACTATAATTTTACGTGTTTTATGTGTCTTCAACATATTAAATACATGTTCTTCTAGTCCACTGTCTAAAAATGCGGTACTTTCATCTAGTAAAAATATTCTACTAGAAAAATACTTTGATAGCGCTAGCATAAAACAAATATTGAGACGCGTTTGTTCTCCACCACTTAACAATGTATTGTAAGAACCTTTCATATTTTTATAATATATATCAATATCTAAATGAGGTTTTACCCCCATAATTTTACTATCTTTATATAGCGAGATTGATACAGTTACAGGATTGGTTATAAATACTTCATCGCAATAAATATTAGTTAAATATTCTATTTCCTTGACTGTTTTTTCAATACATTGCATTTGCGCTTGTGCACAAATTTCTTTGAGAGACAATATAGCCAAGCGTCGTTTATCCAAACAATCCAATAAAGTAGTCAACTCTGAAAGTTGACTACTTAGATTTTCGTATCTCTTGCGTTCTTCGGCCATCTGAGTTCGAAGTTGGTGATTCGACATTTGTTGTTCAAGCATTGTTAGTTCTTCGCTCATATTAGTTAAATTTTGAGCGCTGGCCGCCAGTTTCAATAACTCTAGATGTTTGCGCGCCCGTTTTATGTTTTCTTGTAAAATAGATGTACGTATTTTTGACTCTGAAATTGTAGTTTGCGTCTTGATATAATGTAAAGTATCATTTGCTGATAATTCTTCGTCGCATATCATGGGCGCATATTTAGCTATTTTTCTTGCGCGTTCTGCATAAATTTTCCATTTTTGATGTTGAGATTGAATTACGTCTAGGGATTCTTCGGGTATATTTATAGATGATATTTGTTCTTTCAATTCATTGTGTTTAGCTTGTTTATATAAAATATTTGCATATTGGGTTTTAATTGCCTGCAATTTAGATTTTTTATCGGCAGCGGATATAATGATTATATCTTTAGTTGTGGGTTGTAATTCTTGATTAATAACTGCTACATCTGTCGCGCATACTGGACATGTATAAACTGCTTCTGCGGTTGACTCTATTTCGTTGAGTTTTTTTTCTATTTCAATTAACTGACGCACATCAAATCCTAAACTATCAATTGTTTTTTGAAGTGTTTGATATTTTTGTAAACTATTCAAGTCGCTTTCATATTCTTGAATAGTTTCTAAACATTCATCTATTGTATACTGCCTATAATTTTTCCATTGTATAGGCTCAAGAACTGTAATAGCGCTATGATGACGGCGTAAAGTTTCGAGATCATATTTAAATGCGCGCTCATTTTCATATTTAACCGTAGATAATTTTGAAATTTCTATTTCAGCGGATTGAATCTCTCTATCGAGCGATGTTATTTTCTGAATATAAACATTATAAATGCGTTGATGATTGAATAAAAATAAAACTCTCTGTTGGATTTCTGTTTCATTCGTTAAAGTAGTAGATGTTATTATGCGTTCTTTAAAAGAATCAGTATAAGTAGACATTTGGGACTTAATCATTGATATTTTCCCGCGCGTCATATCATATTCACTTCCAATCTGTTTTAGAGCATCCATACATTTTCTTCTGAGAGCGGAAGGCGATAATTCAGTGTTCTCAAATAATAAATTTTCAAGGATTGTTAGTTTTTCCGTAGATGATGCAAATAAGAATGTTTTATGCGGATGTTGAGGTACATAATTTATATAGTCAAAACAAGGTCCAAAATATGCTGTAATGCGCGCTTGAGCATCATCATTATCATACATAATATTTTTATCATAATATTGAACTATATTAGGTTTAATTTTACGAACTATTTTAATATCGTCATCGATAAAAGTTACAGAACAAGTAGATTCTCCATATGACAAATACTTTTTAGTTGTATCAGAACCAGATATTACAAAACAAATAGCTTCGAATAGGGTAGTTTTTCCTGTGCCAGATGTTCCGCATATTAAAGTTAACCCTTCGGACTGGATTTCAAACTCATGGGTACCATAATAACATTTGAAATTATATAAAATTAACTTCATTTATATTGCATTTCAAATGTTAACTATTCTAATCAGTTTCTACATTTTCAAATTGTCCCAAAGAAGATACAAGTCCTGCGATATCGATTTCACCATTTTGCATACTCTGACTCAACTCTTGTACAATTTCATTAAACGCTCCAGATTGCATCATTTGAAGTACAACATCCATAGGATTTGCGCTATTCTCAAGGTTGACATGTTTTTGTATTTTTGATACAAGATTAGAAATAACAGCAGTTTCGCTACCACTGGAAGAAGTATTAGGATATACGTGATCGCAGGCGTCCATTCTAGTTAAAGCGCGCATTTCTGATAAAAGTTCTCGCGCTTTTGATTCTGGATTAATAATTGCCATAATTGTAAGCAAATGTGGCCAAATTTCTTCAACCACATTATTTTTGGCATTTTCAAATATGTATTCAAAGTCAATAAATGCTTTTTCAGAATATACAAGTTTGGTTTCATTAAATAGGCTAAAATCTTTTTTAAGAATTCCTAGCTCATTTGCTTGGATAAATTTTTTAAATATAGCAATATTCTTCTCAATTGCAACTTGATGGGTAAATGTAATTTGTTCTAGAATTTTGTAATACAATTTGAGCGGTCGATTTGGCTCTAATTCGCCAAAAACTTCGTTGAGATCTCCAACGAAACTTGCAATTGCTTTAAAGCAAAGAACATGCGCATTGGACATTTGTTAGTACAAATAGTTTATTAACTTTCAATAAATTTTTCGAGCTCAGCTGCTTTACGTGCACCTTGAAAAGTTTTAATAAATCGGCCATTTTTATATAAAAGAAATGTTGGAATTCCCTGTAAATTTGGAATAAAGCTCGATAAACGTTCAAGTAGGTGTGAATCTGCATTTGATCCATCTGTCTCTATACATGTGTACATCGCAAGATCCGCTCGTTCTCTTGATAATTTTACCAATTCTGGCATTGCATGATGACAATGCGGACAACCATTACCATATATCATAATAAGAACTGGCTTCATAGTATCTATTTTAAGATCGCCGTTTGATGTAAAATCCTTATCCTCGAGATAAACAATATTTTCATTATTAAATGCCATTTTTTATTAGACAGAAAAAGTTTACATACTCTGGTCTTTTACGGGTATAATCAAAATATCAGTCTCGTTAATTTGAACATTGCGCACCACTTTTTCTAGCGCGCAATATAAGAAAGGATCTTCTTTACCTAAAACTATATCATATATTAAATTAGTATAGTTTTGAACAGAATTTGAAACAGCACCTACAGCTTGTATTGTGTCAAGAATAGGTTTAAAACAAAACTTTACGCCGCGTTTCACATACTCGTTATATTTGGCAGTTTTCGTATAGTTTAAATAAGTCTGATATTTATCGTAGATTGTAACCTTATTTGCATCATGTAGTATATCATCATTCAAGTCGCAAATAGCAATGTTATTAACATGTTTCTTTTTAGTATAGTTTAGTATTATATTTTGAACCATACCGAGTTTGTTAGTATCAAGTGATAATAAATAAGCTTTATCGCTACCTAGAAGAGATCCACTATATTCTACGCCGCATTCTAATGTTTGACGACCGTGTATATGTCCGGATATAACAAGAGGATATTTTTTATCCCATTTATCACCTTCATAAGATACAATTGTTTTCATACGAGCACCTTCAAACTCTTGATGAGCAAATATATATTTTGCTGTTTTCCACGAGTCGCCTATTGTATTTAGAGCCTCTAAAAATCTACCAGTTGGTACATAAGGCACAAATACTAAATTTTCGCGTTTAATAACAGTATCAACTATAGTTAAATTTGGCCATTCTTTAAGAGCATTCATCCAATGATTTGTTGTTAAAAATTGGTCATTCTGAATGTAATCATGATTGCCCACTATAACATATAAAGGCGCATACTCTAATAATTTACGAAAAAGCAAATATGCGCGGTTTAGGGCTAAAACATGAAGTCTTTCGTGTGTATGAAGAATATCTCCTAGTAAAACAATAGCGCCAAATTCGCCCACCGTAGACTTTTTCAAAATATCCAGTATCTTTGTTTCGACTTCATCTATCATATCTAAATTATCAGCTTTAATGTGAACATCGCCAATACATAGAATTTTCATTTGTTGTCATATGTTTTCTATTATATTGTTCAATTTGAAACTAGATTATGATGACATTTTAGTATCCATACGTTCGTCGAGAACCATATGTATTTTTAGGAGCGGCGCGTTTCTGAACTTGTTCTTCATTATGTTTACGCATTAAACTTTTCATCATACTTTCCCGAAAAGCGAGGGAATTATCAACCCAACTTTTTTCAGCCGCTGCGCGCGCTTCAAATAACCCAAGTGAACCTGAATTTACCTTACCATACGAATCGCCGCACGGAGTTAGACAAGAATCCAATTTACTTCGTACAATATATTGAGGCATACGTATAGCGTCTATATCATCATAAAAATATCTGGTTTGACCCATCTGTTCGTCCAAATAAGAACGATTATCAGAACCATATCCAGATGCGCGTGGATCATACATACTACTTAAATTAGGTTTATCGTCTACTACAATTTTACGTTGTATATCAGCTCTACATCCATCGGCGCTTGTACATGAAGGCTTTGCATTCGGGGTATAAACATCTGTATGTGTGTTTGTATCTGATACAATGTAATTTTTACCAGTATTTGTATCATAATATATGTCTGCTGTTGGTGTTTCAAATAGTATTGTATTTTTTGGAAATTCTGGAACTATAGCAATACCATTTGTTGAATTTATTGGTTGATATACATCTGTTGACGTGTAAATTCCTGGTTGTTGAGGTATCGCATACATGTCAGCCTCTTCTGTTGTATCGAATTGACCTGTTTGTCTAATAATATGTTCTTGTTTAATTGGAAACATATTTGCATCTCCCCATCCAGATAATTTTGGATATTTTGTAGTTCGAGTATTAATTTTGCTATATGTAGTTGTAGGATTTGTTTTCCAATAACTTAATTCGGCAATCGGTGCTACTATTGTCGGTTTTGTTAAAGTGCGCGGATGTGCTTTACCTATGAGAGCGCCGTTTAGAGTTAGGCCGTGAGTTTCAGGATCTCCTAAAGGTAATTCTTCACAAAAACGAGTGGGCATATTTGCAATTATTGACATTTATTGTTGTAATATACTTGAATTATCTAACTGTTGATATTATTAGAGGCAATTAAATTTTGAGTACCAGATGGGTTAAGTATAGTTCCGCATCCCTTAGAATTGTTTCCAATAATAGTAATATTGCTACATGAACCGCCATTAATACAACCGTTCATAGTAAATGCAGTATTGGTCGAGAAAAGATTATTTGAAATGGTAAGAACGTTACTACTAGTTAGATCTATACCAATTACGTCCGCATTTGATGGATCTCCGAATGTATTTGAATTAATATTAATACCTTGCGCATTTTGTATCCAAATTCCTCTAGACCAATCTACGCCCGTATTCCAAAAACTATATGAACCACCAATTGACACAAAAGTATTACCTGATACTACTCCTTGAACAAGAATATTACTACTTGGATTTCCACTGTAGTAGAAACCTCCGGCGCCGCTGTTTTTAATGGTATTTCCAACAACTGAAAAGTTGGTGGGTCCTAACCTTCCTACAAAACCATAATAACCAAAGTTGAGCGCATAATTGCAATTTGTAATTTTATTGTTTGCTACAATCATTTGATGAGAAGTTATATCACTATCAGTTGTGTTACCTTCTGGTCCTGCTCCAATTCCTAAATTACAATTGGTAATAATATTGTTTGATATAACACCATTTGCATTATTATTGAAAGCAATCCCGCCATCTCCAGAATTTAGTATGGTATTATGGGTAACAATATAGGTTCCACTATTACAATTAATAGAATCGCCACTTGCTTGAGGTACATAATTGCCCATTATAATGGCAGTATTCGCGTCAAAAGATATAGCATGAGAATTTTGATTTGTAACTGGAAAACCAGTATTTGGAATATTTAAAAATCGACAATACTTTATTTCTACATTACTTGTACCAAAATCAGCGCCCAAAATGGCAGCTTTAACAGCTGTATTAAGATTTGATCCGTCAAAAGTTATTTGTTCTATAATTACATTATTTCCATTTACAAACATTGTGCGAACATTTGCTGTTCCTGAACCAGTTTTTATAGTTCCGCCCATTCCAAGTAGACGTGCGCCTGTTGGAAGATTTAAAGTTGAATTTAGTAAAAATGTACCATTAGGTACTATAACAGCGTGATATCCAGTACTAGATGTTTGTGCAGTTATTGCGGCTACAAACGCGGCATAATCATTAGTTATACCATCTCCAACCGCGCCATAATTATAGGGATTAATAAAAGAACTGCCCATAGGCCCGGTTGCTCCAGTAGGTCCGCCGGCTGGCCCAGTTGGCCCGGTTGCTCCAGTAGGTCCGCCGGCTGGCCCAGTTGGCCCGGTTGCTCCATAAAAACCTGTAGCATTAAGTTGGTCTGTACCGAGAAAATATAGATCAGATTGTATACTAGTTGCGCTAATATCAGTAGAGATGTAAGACATTTATTTCAAATAGAATAAATGTCTAAACCCATTTATATAGTTTCATTTGCAATTATAGCCAGTGTACTTGTAGTTCTTGCTTATATTTTAACCCGCCGCCTAAAAGAACATTATAGCCAGTCGCGCGACTTGTCGGATCTGTCAGCTTTACAATACAATATTCAACATTCTACACGCGATAAAATACTTCAAAGAATTGCCGACATTGGTCAAGCACCAGCTGAACCTTTAAAAACAGATATAGAGCAATTACGCTCAACTTTACATACTTGGTATGAAACTAGTCTAGCTGCCGGCAAAACAAAATCTATGGATAAATGGGGCGTGATATCTATCGACGCGGCACTTGATAGTATTTCTATGGGCAACTGGGCTATTGGTAATGTAATATGCTATATGCCAAAAGGTACTGAGAATGACCCTACTTCGTGGGTTGAAATTTTGCGCGGAGGAAATCGTTTCTTTACACGAAATCCGACTGATATTTTAGCAACAAATGACTATATAACGCGTCTTGATAGTCACGCTCATGGTGAAATGTGCGTGCTGGACGCATTTGAAGAAAAATTGTCCAGAGGATGCTATGATAAAACTAGTTCAAACTATGAATTTGATAGCGCGAGTCCTATTGACTTTCGTAAACGCAGCGATGTAATTGGTTATGGTATGCCTGATAATATTGTCTTGTTTACACAGTTGAATAGTTGTCAAATGTGTTTAAGTCGTATTGGAAACGCAGGCATTTCGCGTTGTTACTGGCTGGCTCCGGACACAGCTGGTGGACTTGCTCATAAATTATGCGATTCAGTGCCTGCTTATTTTAATATGTTGAATAGACAAATACATGATGTTGCAGATGTATCGCCTGAACTTATCCAGTTTGCATTTCAAGCATTTGCTGGACCAGATGCCAAGTGGGTAACTTATTGTACATGGAAACTAGGTCAAACTGGTTCACCTGCAAATTTAGTTGCCGATTACCAATATTGTAAAGGGCAATATTACGCCAATACAAAAGTAGGTCAAAATACAATGTATGATTGGAGTGGATTTTTCAGAACTGTAGATAAAACGGGCGGACCAACTCTATCTTGTACAGTTACACCTCCCAAGTCTAATTAACAAGTGGGATTTTCTCCTGTCAATTGACAGGAATAATCAGTAAATTCATTACCCAAAGCAAGACACTTGTAAGCATTCAAAAAAGGAAGCTGTTCACAATACATTGTATTTGCGTATTTATCGCCGCACACTTTAGATAATATAGTTCCATTGCACTTTAGTACTTTATCCTCGTTATAAATATCAAATGGATCTCGTATAGATAGCCAATTATTTGTATAGGCATTCGTTAGATATTCTTGAATAGCGGTTTGTAAATAACTATTATTTCGTGCGGCGTTTGGATCTGCCCAAGTTCCATCTGACATTACAATAGGTCGCGCACCTGGATGTTTTACATCCATAAATCCAGAATAATCTCTATTTTTAGCGGCGGCTCGCGCATGATTTGGTATACGCAAATCAATAATTTCAAATACATAGTTGTCGTTTCCATTCGGGTCTTCATAAAATTGCAAAGTATCCAATTCCAAGTGAAGACCTAGAAAAAAATTTACTTCATCAGCAAGTAAATGTTCGGCAACATGTGCAAGCCCATAATGTTTATTGTATACTGCTAAATCTACAACTTTTCTAATAGTTTCGGCGGTTGGAACGTCTTGATTGATCTTGAGAATATTTTTCTGATATTTAATAGTTTCTTGATAAAAATTGCCTATAGAGTTTTTTAGGCCAGCGGCTTGTAAATATCCAATAGGATTGGGATTACAAGCATTTCCGCATTCCAAATGGCTAAAATCACAATAAGTTTGCCCTGTTTGAGAGTTAAAGCCACATAGACCAACTACACCCCATGTTATAGTATATGGATCGGTTGAACCGAACCACTTTTTAAGAGTCGCGCGGCCCGAACAACTTTTGGCGAGTAATTGTGCCTGTATAAATATACCAGATATTTTATTTTTGACGGCAAGTGTTTTACCTAACGCGAGGAATAGTCCTGATCCGACGCAAGCATTATACCACCAAAAAGGAGACATATTAATAGCATCGCCTGTATAAGTGGGACTATGAGTAACTTCGATATACTGACCACTTTTGAAACCCCCAAACCATCCTGTCGGAAAATCGAATCGAGGATGACTACCTACTTGAATTAACCAATTGTCAGGTACATTAAAATCTAGACGTTTATCATTACGCAAACCATTTGGGTACCAAATATCGCGCAGAATTGTTCTTAAATTTATCCACATAATACCTGAATTACGCGTATTTCTATCTTGATAAGCGCCCATAACACCGGCTCTATTTGATGATGCATTTTTTACTTGAAGATAAGTTATATTTGGATCAGAATTTGAATTTATTTCAGGAACATTGAACTTGTGGTATGTGTAAAAATTATAAAGCCATCCTTGAGGCGTATAGGGTAAATACATTTCTTTTGCGCAAGGTAATGGGCCCCATTTTGCGGGCACTCCCTTTCCTGTATTAGGATTGATAAGTTCTCCCAAATCATCTTCTATGTATTCTCCGGCACAGTTGAAATAAAACCATAATGAATTATAAAAGCTGGCCAGTTCTAAACTTGTCATGTTTTCTAATGTGTCTTTTGCAGCAGGATACACGGCAACAAGATATTTTAGAGTTTGAGAACGTGCTAAATCATAAAATTCTTTAGGTTGTTTTAACGTGCTAATAGGAGCGCCTTTAAACCCATCCGATGTCATAACTGCATAACCATTACGTGAGTAGTATTTGGTATATAGTATTAAAATTATAATAAGAATGATGAATATTACAAATAGTGCATGCATATTTATAATAGTTATATTTCAGGAAGTTGACTTATTTTGTATAAAATATCATCTTCGTTCATATCTGGTTGTATATCATTCATACTTGTATTACTCTGTTGTATGTCACATAAAGGCACATCCATATTTTCTTGGGAAGAAATAGTTATCGGTGTTGGTCTCTTTTTAAAATAAAAATAACCAGCAATAATTACAACAATACACGCAATTATTCCTCCTATCCATTTCCAATTGAAATGTTTAAACAGAAAAGGTTTTGATACTTTAGCGGTAGCCATAGAAGTCGGTTGAAGAAGTGAAATTTTAACCACATCTATAGTAATAGATACTTCTGTTTCTTTATCAGCCCTAAGTACTAAGTACCATGACTCAAAAGTATCTTTTTCATTACTAAGTTCAATAGATAATACTCCATTTGAAACATTTTTAAACGTTAATTTATCTACATCAGCTAATTGATGCTGTTCAATAACAAGAGCGTAAAATGGCGCGTTATCCACGCTTTCGACTTTTATATTGGCTTGAAAATTAAGTATGTTTTGATTAATTGGTAGAACTTGGTTATTTTGGTGAAGTACAAGTTTTTGACTTTTCATGATTTCCTTCAGCCGCAGTTTCTTTAACGCCCAATAAATGCAAATTTTAATTATCATTGTCTTGTTAATAATAACTTGTCTGTACATTACAGCATGTTGCCGCTTAAAAGAAACTTATGGAGGCACTCTTGGTCCGTGGGGTACAGCTGTCATTCCGGCTGAATTTGTTCATCCAAACTACGAGTTTGCGTATCAAGATGAAAAATATAAATACTTTTTTAATGATGTTGGAGATATGAAACAAGTCGAACTGTAATTATCTTATAGCTTTTCCAACTGGAAATCTAGGAATACCGTTTGCGGTTTTTCCTTGAAATTTAACTGTCAAAAATCTGCCTATATAGTCTGAAGCACTTTCGAAAAGGCGCGCGTTCTCAGCATCTGTTCCACTTGGGTTAACGGAAAATTCGTTTCCATCTAGAGTTTTACAACGCCAAATTACACATCCAATATATTTCCCCTTTCCTTCTTTAAATCCAATAATTTCATATTCAGCGTCATCAAACGGTTTACATTTTTGAAGATCGGCTGATCGAAAACCGCATTTGTAATTTCCGTTTGCATTTCTTATCATGGCTCCTTCATACCCTTCTTTTACAAATTGGTTCATTGTAGTATATACACTACTTTCATTGTCAACTATTAAAGTTTCTACCAAATAAACCGACATTTTGGGTAACCCATTGAAACATCTTTCAAGTATTGAAAAACGATCTGAAAAAGGTAAATCTGGGGCAACACAATCATATACATGATACTCGAGTTTAGATATATTGGAATGGTCATCGTCGTCGAGGTGAATTTTATTGCTTAAACCTACCATTTTTTCGAATGAGAACGCAGTTGTAAAAATCTCGCCGTCAAGAGGATAAGGGCATTGTAAAGAAGCCGCTGCTATTTGCAAATGTGGATAGTTTTTGGGTTCCCATTTTACAGTTAGATTCGCCTTATCTACATATGGTTCGCGCGGCCAAAATTTACCATCTCTAAACAAGGTGCGCGTCCCGTCAAACTTGCGTTGTATAAATGCTGGATATTGAATATTATGTCGACGTTCATTAAAATCTAACGCCAACATTGCCCAAGGTTGAGCTACGCATGATATATTATCCTCGCTATAACCAGCCTTTTTTTTAACAAGCCATTTTGTTCGCGCGTCCATCTCTGCTTGTTTAGATGATGTTGTCTCATTTCTTTTACCTTTATTTTTACCCACGACAATAGTAGATGTTGTTTGAAGTTTTCCGTTTACAAATCCATGAGTAACAGTAATACATTCTCCTTCTACTTGAATAGACCACATTTTAGTTTTTCCTTTAGATGTTTTAGAATAAAGTGTAGGAAACATTTATAGACAAAGTTTTTCATTTAATGCTTCATAAGAGAAGTAAATGGAAAACTGGATATTCTATAAAAATTTAGATAGTATAGGACATGATATACACGTAATAAAAGATACAAATATTGACAATTTAAAGATACTGGCTAAAAACAACAATGCCGCGGCGTTCAATAGTCTTGGATTTATTAAAAGTAGTATAATTTTACCTTTGACCCCATCTGCTTATTTTGGTCCAGAAGATGGTATATACATACGCGCCGATATTATCGAACAAATAAACCAGCAAACTAATTATACTTCTATTGATTATAGTAATCTTATTCTTTAGAAAATTCTTCCCTTAACAAGTCTTCTCTTAGTTTCATCAAGACTCTCCCTACTAAGTTGTCCGAATGCGAGTAGACTCCTCCATCTACAAGGCGGCGCATGAAAGTTCTCAACAAGAATGGCTTTAATTCTGGATTTTGAATATATTTAAGCTTACAAATCTTGTACATGATTTGAAATTTATCAAATACATTTGCTTGCCAATGATCATCCCCAACCAATTTGATAAAAGTGGGCTTTTTAGTATCAATTAATTTGTTTACAAATACAGTATCATGTGGATCCACATGATACTGAAATGCAGATTCTGCTGTAGGAAATATGATATTGTTGAAAGTTACTGAATGAGCCGAAAAAGAGCTAAATCCAACATGCACACCTGTTGGATAAGATTTACAAAAATATATACTTGAAAAAAACTTGTAAATAAAAATTTGCTGTACTCTAGATAATGGATTTGTAACGCGCAGCCATTTAGGTCCTAAACCTTCGCGGGATGCATGAGCTTTAGATATTAGTTTAATTGCGGTTTCTGGGTGTAGTTCTTTGTTCAGATTACATAATAAACTTGTACAAACAGTACTTGAGCGCCCGTGACCAGCGCGACAGTGGACATAAAAATCGACCTGTTTGTGAATTAAGTCGCAAATAGTAATTAATAAACAAGAAAACTTTTCCCAGTTTTCGGGCGCATATTTGTCTACAATAGGGAAATGAATGTTGATACAATCGTCGCGAAGATTATATGAACCTGTTCCAGGTTCGTTTGTTTCTGTTAAGCAAATAAATAATCTCACTCCTTTATCATAAAGAGAATCTATTTCATCTTGTGTAGGAAAAGATCCAAAATAACCACGTGAAGGTGATTCTAAAAATAAACAATAGGGCATTTTTTATAGTATTTAGGTTCTTTAAGTACCGCAAACTGTACAATCTATTTTATCCATAGCTGGTAGCTCTATTGATTCATTTTTAGAATTGAATTGACTTGAATATAGGGTAACTTGCATTGGTTCGGCGCCATCTTCTGGTTCTTGACGTATATAATAAGAAAGAGTTTTTAAACCTAGTTGATGCGCATACATTTGACTGCTCGAAAAATTATCTATGGTAAGGTTTTTAAAGTATAAATTCATACTCTGCGATTGATCAATAAATGGCTGTCTATCTGCAGCCATTTCCATTAGACTTTTTTGAGGTATTTCCCATACAGTTCTATAACGCAATTTGAATTCTTCTGGAAAATTATTAATATCTTTGATTGAACCTTTACTACGCTTGATATAAGATACAAATTCGGGGGTCCATGCGCCCGATGTAAATAGCTCTTGAAAAAAGTATTGATTAATACATAGATATTCTCCGCCCATAACCGCACGTATACCCACATTTATACTAGGTTCAAAACATTCTGTATTTCTAAACATTTGAGCAGTAGTTCCAGTTGGCATTAAAGCTACCATTAATGAATTACGGACACCAAACAATTCAATATGCGAACGCAAAGAATCCCAATCAAAATTATTACTATCATTGTATCCATAGAGTTGATAATTTAATATACCTTTAGATAAATAACAGCCACCATTTTTTGTAAAAGATGGATACGCGCCGGCATATTTGGAGGATCCTTTAGTCTGCTTATATAAATTGCGCGCCAATGTTGTACTAGCACTTAAGGCCGCATAGTATATTGTTTCAAATATTCTCTTATTAAGTTTGCGGGCAGTTTCGCTATCAAAAGCCACTTTAAATTTGTGAAAAACGTCGGCTAATCCTTGAACTCCTATTCCAATAGGACGATGATTAAGTGACCCTCTGCGAGCCGAATCAGTTGGGTAACCGTTTTTATCTATAATATTATTTAGATTGCGAGTAATAACACCTACAACATGAATTAATTTTTTGTAATCAAAAGCGGGTTTAACAGGAAAAGTATCTGATACTTTTGCTTCGTCATAAACAAACATAGGTAAACCAATACTTGATAAAGTACAACACGCGGTTTCAGCTTTATCGATATTATTATCTTTATTTTCACAATATTCTACTATTTCTGTACAAAGATTACTATTGTGAATAGGTCCTAAATGACTATGGTTATTTGCGCGGTTGACTGCATCTGCAGCAATCATATAGGGTATACCTGAGTCTCTTTTTGTTTCATAAATAGCTTTCCACACTTCACGCGCTCGAAGTTGACTAGTATATTTTTCTTCTTTTTCAAGAGTCAAATATAATTGCTCGTACTCTTTTCCATAAAAATTCATTAAATTAGGATAAAGACGTGGATCGAAGAAACTCCATATTTCATTGTCACGAACACGCTTCATAAATAAATCTGAAATCCATAGACCTAGATAAGTATTTCGACTTCGTTGCGTTTCATCACCTCCATGACGTCTTAAATTAAGAAAACTCAGCAGATCTGGATGATGTACATGTAAATACACTGCTAGACTACCTTTACGCCGTCCGCCTTGATTAAAAGCGGTTACATCAGCTTGAGCTGCTTGAATAAAAGGTACAATTCCATTTGATGATCCTCCGCGGCTAATTCTAGATCCTTTACATCTCCATGGAGTTGCTGAAAATGCGACACCACCGCATGCAGCAGATGCCTGTAAACATTCTCCTTTGACTCGATGTATGCCTTCACGACTATCGTCAGTAGCGGCTAGAAAACAAGATATACAACCAGGATGTTTAAGGCCTGCGTTAAAAAGTGTTGGACTGGCATGAAAAAAGTACATTTTCGACATTAAATCATAAGATTCTTGAATAAATTTTAGACTGTCATCATTACAATTATCTTGATAGTGAATAAAAACGGCAACTCTCATAATCATATCTTGTGGGCGTTCGATAACTTTACTTTGAGTTTTTCCATTTACAGTTTTATCTTGTCGCAGCAAATAGTTTTGTTCGTATAGAGTATTGAATCCGAAATAGTCAAATAAGTAATCTCTATCATAATCAATCATTGCATCTATTGCAGTTCTATTTTTAACCACAAAACTATAAAATTCTTCATGTAATAACGGATCTGGCAAATTATGTTCATTTAAGCGCTGTTGAAATAGATCCATTTTAGCGGAGAATGTATCCAATGTGACTTTATGATGATTATTAACAAGTGCTCGAGCTGCTAATTTTTCATAGTCTAAATGAATCAACGCTTTAGATGCCGCGCGTTGCGCTGTAAATATGTCAATATCTGTAGTATTCATTCCAGAAACAAGCTGCGAAATTACTTCTTTTGCTAACTCGGCGCAGTCTACATATTTTAATTCAAATGGATGATATTTTAATTCCTTAATACGATGTAAAATTTGGTCAAAACTAACCTCTTCTTTAGTTCCGTTTCTTTTGTAAACAAACATTTATTTACAAAAATACCTAATTAAATAGATTCATTTTAAGTTGATTATAATTTACAAATAATCTTTAACCAAGTCGTATCTTCGCTTCTTCAAACACTTGAGCAAGTCTATTTCTCCTTCTACTTGTGATTCTTCGTCAATTGAGTATATTCGGCCATCTTTTGCCTTTATGAAATTTCTGTCTGCAAAGTCTCCGATTTTAAATTCAAGCCTAAATTTGAGCGCATTTACATAATCTATAAATTCTTGTTCGTCTAAATTAAATGGGTCTATTGTTAAATTCATCTTTTTTGCATCCATAACTTGTGTAGGCGGCCAATGAGTACTTTGTTTTTGTTCAATAATAATACTTTTTTCTTCAAACAGAGCTTCACATTCTAAAAAGGGCCATGCTTGATTTAAATCTAGTGTGTTTCTAACACCCAGCGGGGTTGTATCCCACCTATTTGGTACCAACATAATCATTCGCCCTTTTACAAAAGGTAAATTTCTTTGTCTTTTCTCTTCCTGCATTTTAAGAAAAAATAATATGGGTTCTTGTGTTGCAAATGGTCCTTTCAAGAACACCATCTTTTTAGTGTCTGGATGAAGTGCCATTACAGTATCTGTTTTGCTATGGGTGCATACCAATTGACATCTTACTATGAGCTCATAATCTTGTTCATTTGCTGAATTTACGTACGCATTTACAAAACAAGGAGGAAGTAAAAATACTTCATTATTTACTTGAGAACTTATATGTACGAAAAAATCTCTGTCTTTTTTACCATGTCTTGTATGTTTATCAAACACATAATCATCAAACTTGAATTCTTTGATTTTTTTATGATGTTCCCAGTTTATATCGATCTTGTATCTAGGAACTGTAACTTCAAATCCACCAAACAAATATTCTAGTAAAGGAAACAAGAAGAAAAGAGGACGTTCTACCGTTTTTACTTCTTTTATCCAAGAATAGGCTATATCCATATAATTGACTCCTAGTGCTGTAAGTTCTTCAGCAGCTTTTTTATATTCGCTCAAGTGACTTTTTTGATTCAACATCTCTAAATATTTTTTGATTAAAGCATGTTCCTCTTTGTATTCAGAAACTGTTTCTTTGCGCGCAAAAGCTCGCGCAAAGGAGCATGCTCGGGTTTTTTTAGACACGCACATAATTTGTACAAATTTTTGGAGCAGTATATGTTGAGATCTATCTTCTAACCATTTCTTGACTAGTTTATCAATCGCCGGCCAGCTTCTTATTCCACCTAGTCCAATATCTTCCATGTAAATAATCATCAATCTATGAATCATATTTGTTCTAATTTTTTCTCCTCCATCGCACATGAAAAATAAATCCAACTCTGCAAGACAGTACATTGCTCCTTCAATGTTACCTCGTCTAATATATTTTTGTAAACCAGATTTTAAAACATCTAAAGAATGGCCGTGAAAACTACGTTCACATCTATAAGTTGTGCATATTTGATTAGAAATCATATTTATTTAAGCAATAGATGGAGAGCGCGTAGCATTCTGTTCATTTTGATATGGCCCGCGCGCTCTCACGCGGCTGTCCCATAATAATTCACAACTGAGTCATATATCGTCTTTTCGATATATGACTAATGAGAGTATCTGCGATTATATTTACTTCTATGAGTTGTAGTTAAATATTTACTTTTTTTGGTTACAATATCTCCATTTTCATTACTATAAGATACATATTTTAATTTAAATAGTTTAATTATATTTAAACATTCTTGACATGGATGCGAATTAACCAAATTGCCATACGAATCTACCCTAAGTACAATAATTGAATATTTTGACATAATTTTAATTAATCTATTTAGTTTAGGTTTGTAAAACACGCTGTTTAGAATAACATTTCCATTTAGACTTGATCAGATTATTTACAGCTGATTTACCAACTCCAGCTCGATTACAACAAAGATTTATTAATTCTTTAATGGCTACAATTTCAGCATGAGCGCTACCACAATTGAGTCCAATAATTTTTGATCTCAAGTAGTTATATTTGTAGTTTGATATAGGTTTTCCATTTCTCAAAACAACAGAAATATGTTTAGCTTGAATATCATGTTTGTATTCAGTACAACTTGTGATCATATCATTTACACAAGTTGGTGTCTTGAAACTTGATTGATTGTACTTGAGATTCATTTATAGAATTAGAATGAATGTTTTGTATAAGTTCATTTTCACAGTTAAAATCACTCGTGTACAAGTGCAAGTGTGTGTAAATATGTTGAAGAGTTGGCTATAACCACGCGCGGGCTCATAAGCCTCTGATGATTAAGCGCCTCACCGGCGAACTACGCTGATAGTATTTTTTGAAATCTTGTTGGTATATAATCTAAATCAGCAAAGAGGGTAGACTCATCATTGATATCGAGTAATTTATTAATCTTCCCTATTTTTGGAAGCATGATTATGCTATATACTTCAAGATGCCGCCTTAAGGGGTTTTCTGAAGAATTAACAGAGACAGAATAGGGTATTGAAGAAGTTAAATTTTCAAATTTATCCATATATTTAGAACTAAATTTTGCTTCATGATCTACACGTGTTTTGGCTTCTTTTAAGTTTGCTTCAACTTTTATTAATTCAGGTATTGGAACAGTAGAATAGATATCTCTTAGATTTTCTTTAAGAACTACATATATTTTATTCTTGGCCTCAGATTTTTGATAGGCAGAATATCTAATCCTTAAATAGTATATTTGCATAGAATCTAACGACACATATTGACCATATTCCAATTTACCTTCTGAACCTTTTTTATAAGGGTCTAAGTCATCTACAAGTTCATAAAAATATTCTAAGGAACTTGAAGGGGTTGTGTTATTTCCCAAAAATAAAGCCACAGGTGTGGCATTAGAAAAAACTCCTAATTGTACATTCTGAACAATTATAATACTACCATAATGAAAAGGCATTTATTAAATACAAAGTCTCTACACACGCACACCTTTTATCAAAAACCCAATTTATTGTCACATGCATCCATCACGGGCAATGTCGTTGTCGAAATTCAGTCCATCAACCAATCCGTGGTCTATGTTACTCCACTAGAATATAACGATATTGAAGGTATGATTCTTCTCTCCAACATGTCCAAGAAACGCTCCTGTACTCAACTTGAAGCGCGCTGGCAAACTTGATTAAGCCGTCGTATTAAGAGTTGATGCTCTATTGACCTGTCGAAGCATGCTGTTTTAACAGGCGCCATCCCCACTTGAAGCCAATTAGAAAAATCCAATCTAGTTCATTCCATAGCCAAGCAAGTGGCTGGGCGCGCCAAAATTCTTGAGCTCGTATATCAACGCTATATTACTTGGGTGCAAATGCAAGTGTGTGTGTGTGTGTGTGTGCAAATGCAAATGCAAGTGTGTGTGTGTGTGTGTGTGTGTGTGTGTATGTGTGTGTGTGTGAGTGTGTGTTTGTGTGTGTGTGTGTGTGTGTGTTTTTTGGTGAATAGATGTTGTTTGTTTTGTATTTT
>JACCDY011524809.1_pt1 | contig 27360 bp, 16 predicted proteins | sample 7446391 | NCBI WGS metagenome assembly JACCDY01 (sample SAMN15323451, study PRJNA562643) | freshwater metagenome | isolation source: river surface water | place: USA:Blue River Watershed | collected 2017-08-18 | reverse complement strand
TGCTCTTCCTCTTGCTCTTCCTCTTGCTCTTCCTCTTGCTCTTCCTCTTGCTCTTCCTCTTGCTCTTCCTCTTGCTCTTCCTCTTGCTCTTCCTCTTGCTCTTCCTCTCCCTCTCGCACTTCCTCTTTTTTTTGTTGCATATCAATATCGCTTTTGTATTTACTCATTGCAATTTTTTGTTGCATATCAATATAGCTTTTGTATTTACTCATTGCAATTTTTTGTAAATGTGTTAAATATCTATTTGTTTGATTAGTTTTACTTGATTTTATAATAAGTTCTATTATTCTGTTAATATTGTTGTCTCCTGAAAAATCTGACATTTTATTATTGAATTAAACTATTCTAATATAATAATAGGTTTTTTATATGTTACGAGCGTTATTCGGTTGTATTTATTATATTGCTTCTATTTTATACATTTCTCTCCTCCATATAGATTTTAGCATTTTACATATAGCACGATTATGTCCAGCACATTAATATGATGACCCTCGCTCGGGCAGTTGAGCGCTCTTGAGTAAAAATAAATATTATAGTCGTAGGGTCGTAGGGTAGGATTATATATATATGAGCAGGGATTATATTTTATTTCTTGGTGTTTGGTGCGTGGATGGGGGGAGTGTGTAATTATATAATTATTGGGCTACTTGAAGTGCTGCGGTTTTTGCTATCAAATACTTTTCTTAAACTGATATTTTTTGAGGCATTGCTAAAATTCGCATCATGTTTCCAAGCAACCACTTCATTTAATTCTTCTAAACTAAATGTTAAGCGATTATCTATTGCCATAACATTGTAATGCTCATTATCTGTTAGAATGATACAGAACTCTTTACAATCTCTATATAACATAGACACTCGCGGATCTCTAAGTTTTTTAGGATATTCGCTATTTATATATTCATTAATTTTATCAATATGTGTTCGGATAATATTTATAACTGTTTGCTTTAATTCAAGTAAATTAGCATTACTACTGCCGTCGATGATCGCATCAAGTTTTCCATTGATATAACTCGTTATTTTTTTTCTATCATCCGGTGATATTCTAATATCTATAATATTAAGTTTAAAATATTCTAGTAAGTATTTTCTTACAGAATTCTTCTCAATTTGATTAGGAATTCTACCTTTAACTTTTAGATATCCCATTATTTTTTTGGCGGCACTAGTATTATCAAGATTTATCTTTAATATATTATTATTTATTAATGCCTCTATTTCCGTAGTATTTACACTTAACATATTTGCGGAATCGCTATATATCTTATTTTTTTCAAAGTCGGTCATACTATTAAATTGCTTGCCACTTTCTTGTATACAGACTGATATTATGTTTTTTGCTAATACTAAATAATCTTTGAAAGCCTCAAAATAATGCTCATCTTCAATTATCATAACCTTAGTTAATATTTTTCGTAGTTTGGAACCCGAGGTTATTTCTGTACTATCTATACTTACCCTACCATATTTATATTTTAATACTTCAAAAATAGAATTGTAAAAACAGTTATTATTTCTTCCAGAAACATTTATATATGATAATTTCATATTAAACAACCTATCAACATCTCTAAAACTACTCATACTACTATTACTACTCATACTACTCATACTACTATAATATGCTTTAAAAATATTCAATAAGCGCATTACTTAGCTCATCTTTATAAGAGGACGCGAATATAACACATGTATCTCCTCTGTGTATTAGTGTATTGCCTTTCATATTTAAGATGGAGCGATGGCGGCGAAAGCTGGACGAGAGCTGGGCGAAAGCTTCTGAGTAAAAAAAATATGAGGGTTATTTATATAAATTATATACAGGAATATATTTTATTTCTTGGTTTTGGATTTTGCTTTTTTCTGCGTTACCTTAGTTACCTTCGTCTTGGTCTTCGCTATCGCCTTTTGTTTCATTAGGTTCTTATAGTCTGCTATGTGAAGTAATTCTCCCTTATATTTGACATATTCCTTGCGAGAATCTGGCATTTTATAGATTTTCATTTTTTTCCCTAAAATCTCCTTATATATACTTTGTTTCTTTTGAGATACAACAGGTTTTTTAGCTACCTTTTTGCTATTGGCTTTTGATTTTCGTTTTCCACCTGCTTGGGATACATTATATAATGCTCGTAGTCCATATTTTTGTTCTACATCGCTTATTTTTTCAAGGTGTTTTATATTTAACTTTAAATATTTATCATTCGCCTCTTTATATGCCTCTTCAGCAGTTTCATATGCAACTTTATTCTCTTCGTTTTGTTCGTCTTTTAAATATTCTTCTTTTGCTAATTGATAACCATTAAATAATTTTAATACATTTTCGAACATTTTTTTTATATGTTGTTCTTCATTCTTTAACATATCAAATAAATTTTTTATTTCATGAGCATCATCCATTTTACTTATTGTTCTATAATAACAATATATATTTTTTATATTTTATGAGCGTTATTGGGCGGTATTTATTTGCCTTTCCTATATTTTATTAAATATTTTGTTATTATATTGCTGATATTTTTACATCTTTCCATATAACTCTTAGCAATATGCGAACTCTTTGTATTTATATATCCCCCTTATTATCTCGTGTATTTGTGTATTACCTTACCTACTATAGATTAGATGATTCTCTGATTCTCCGATATTGCCCTTGAGTTAAAAAAATAATGAGAGTTATGTAATACAGCGTGTTATATTTATTTCTTGGCTTTGGATTTTGCTTTTGCTTTTTGTTGCGTTGCCTTCGTTTCCTTGGTTACATTGGTCTTGGTCTTTGTCTTGGTCTTTTCTATTGCCTTTTGTCGCGTTACCTTCGTTACATTCGTTTCCTTGGTCTTGGTCTTGGTCTTTGCTATTGCCTTTTGTTGCGTTGCCTTCGTTTCCTTGGTCTTGGTCTTGGTCTTTACCATTGCTTTTTGTTTCATTAGATCCTTGTAGTCTGATATATGGAGTAATTCTCCCTTATATTTGACATATTCCTTACGAGAATCAGGCATTTTATAGATTTTCATTTGTTTCCCAAAAATCTCCTTATATATACTTTGCTTCTTTTGAGATACAACAGGTTTATTAGCTACCTTTTTGCTCTTGCCTTTTGATTTTCGTTTTCCTCCTCCTTCGGCTGCTGCTGCTCCTGCTTCTCCTGTTTCGTTTATTGTTTTGTTTATTGCGTCGTATAACGATATACCTTCGCGAGATTTTGGTGCATTGTCAATTAAATACCGTATACTTTCATTTATACTTATTTTATTAGCTTCATATTTTCTTACCAGATCATCATCATTTTTAGTAAATTTTATGATGTTATTTATATGAGAAGAATATTTTGTACTATTTGATTCATTCTTTGTACTATCTGGTTCTAAAAGAACCAGAAAAAAATATATTTTTTTATCAAAAAAAAAGTATGGTTTATAAAGTTCTGTACTTAATAAATCAGTGCTATAGACCAGGTTATTATATAGTTCTATATCCTTAGACCCAGGGTTTTCTAGATAGCTATAATCTCCTTCCTTCATAACATCTCTAAGTATTCTAGAAGCAAGAGGAAGAGTAGTGATATCTATTACTTTTTCAGAACGCAATGTTTCTACTATTCTAAACTTATTTTTAAGATCCTCTACTAATTCTATATCCGTTAATTTTTTTTTTTCTTCATCAAAAAGTTTTCTTTGCTTATCAAGAAGATCCATAAATAATATTCTATCACTCACACCTAAAAATTCTTTACCTAAAACTAAAAATTCTTCACCTAAAAATTCTTCATCTTTTTTTCTTTCTTCTTCTTCTTCTTCTGCTATTTTTTGTAGAGATTTTAGATAAGAATTTTGTTCATCATTTTTATAATCTTCATCAAGCGTGTAAGCTAAATCTTCACAAAGTACATCATATAACGATATGCCTTCTTCAGATCTTGGCGCATGTTTCATTAAATTAATACCTTCTTCAATGAATCCTGGTTTACCTCTATTATCAGACGTATGACCATTCTCATCAAAAGTATATTTTGGTTTACCTCTATTATCATCTCTATTATTATAAATATATTCTGGTAGTGTCAGCTTTTTTCTCCTATTTGTTTCAAGTTCAGAATCCGTATCTTCTACTGTTTCATCAAATAATATTTCTTTTAATAAATTAATACTTATTAGGTGATTATCAAAAGTTTCTTTATCTTTATAAATATATTTTTTGCCCTTATAATAAATAGATACTGGTAAACTGCCTGAGTCAATGTGTTCGGGCTTTAATTTATAAAGTTCGCGTGCTATTCTAATATTCATTTTTAGCTGAATATATATATTATATATTTCAACATTTTTTCTATCTATTATATTCTCTAAATATTTCAATTTTTTTAGTTCATTACTTCGTTCTCTTTGTCTTTGTTCATCTCTTTGTCTATTTAATCTATCTCGATTACTTTCTTCCTTATCAGCCATTATACTATTATATTAAGAAAATTATATATAGAATATATAGAATATATAGAATATATTAAATTAGGCGCATTCCGTCGCTTGTTATGTATGTGCTTACTTCGTCCATCGTGATATCGCAGATTTTTTTTATGGGTTTTCCATATGTCCTCGGGAGCTTAGGGAATAGCGTAGCTTTATTAGGCCAATGAGAAGTCATTCTCAACTCATTAAATATCCTTACTCTCTTTTCCAAATCTTTTTTTTTCGCAAATGCTCGCGGAACCATACAAACATATACCACGCATCTATAATTATAATTATCTGCCGCAGTTTTTTGAACCGGATTTCCGTAATGTAATGTTCTGCTATCCCAAAATACTCCATATCCACGAGGACATTTTATAGCTACCTCTCTGCACCCTTTATTTATATAGAAATCGTATTGCTCTTTGTTCGCCAATTTATACCAATCTTTTTTATCAGTTATATTAAACTCCTTCTGAAACTCTTCGTGAAAATTATTGCTATTCTCTAATATTACTAGAGTCGCATCGCCCTCCTTTGTATCATAAGCATTTATCCAACTCTGAATACATTCAAAATTATTTCTCGTATAACTCTGATCCACGTGAAACCACGAATTAGATTCTCGCGTAGGTTTATCTAAAATGTAAATACTCGCACCATCAAAGCTCACAATTAAATCCTCTGCATTCCATATTTTCCTGAAAGCATCTATTACCTTCTTATTTTGCCTTACTTCCCACGCCAATTTAGAATGTCCTATTTTCCAATGCTGAATCAACATCTTATGATTTGGAAATAATTCGTTAATCTGCTTGTAAGTTGCCTTATTATTCCTATCAATAGGTACTTCAAACTCTGCCGTTAATTTCTCCAATATATCCCACTTATTTTCTATCATATTCTCGCATTCTTCCGTGTTCAATATAGGACATATAGCTACGCCATATTTAAGAACAGTTTCTTTGATACTTTCAGCATCGCATAAGTACTTTTCATACTCATAAGCAAACTTCGCTGCCATTTCTGGATTGTAAGCGGATTGTAAGCGGTATTACTTAAAAAATACAATAAATCAATTTTTATTATTTATGGTACATAATGGTACATATTATATCATTATAAAAAAAAATATAAAAATATATATATTATACATATCGAGGCTGGTATGATTACTCATCTTCCTCATCGTCTCCGGAGGCTTCATTGGCATCATCTGTGTCCTCCGCTTCGGCTGCTTCGGCTGCTTCGGCTGCTTCGGCTGCTTCGGCTGCTTCGGCTGCTTCGCCAGTCTCGCCAGTCTCACCAGCGTCGCCAGCATCTTCAAGTGTAGCCTTGTAAGCCTTCCACTGTTCTGCCAGCTTGGAGAATCTCTCGGTATTTGAAAGCTCGGGAAACTCATCGCGAATCCTTTGCTGATTATCCCTGATATACTTCTGATACTTAGTGAGAGCCCTCTTCATATACTGCGGATTCTTAGCGCGAGCCTTCTTAGGCTTCTCGTTGCCATCCTTATCCTGATTGTTCTTCTTCTTTTTCTTTTCGGCTTTCTCAACCTTATTATTTTTGGCTTCTTCCTTGATTTCCTTGGTAATTTTCTTGGAATACTCGTCAATTTCCTTCTTGGTATTAAGCTCCTTAGGCATATCCATCATACGCTCCTTGAAAATGTCAGAAAAGGTCTGAGCGGACATTCTTCTTAAAACTGTTCTTGGTAAAACTTAGAAAGGCTTTTTGAAACTTGATAGGCCGAGACTTGAGAAACTTACGAGACTTGCGAGACTTTGACTGCTTTGACTGTAATAGTAATATTACAGGTTTATTTTGGTATCAATTTTTATCTAAAAAATGCTAAAATGGAACATATTTATTATGGATAATATTTAATTTATACATTAGAAGTATTTATATTTGATGTATTAGCAGTTATATTAGAAGTGATTACGGCTATATTAGAAGTACTTACGGCTACATTAGAAGTATTTATATTTGATGTATCTATATTAGATGTACTCGCAGCTATATTAGAAGTATTTACGGCTACATTTGATGTACTTACGGCCACATTAGAAGTGCTTACGGATACATTTGATGTATTTGTGGCTATATTAGAAGTATTTGTTGCTATATTAGAAGTACTTACGGATATATTAGAAGTGCTTACGGCTACATTAGAAGTGATTACGGCTATATTAGAAGTGCTTACTGATACATTAGAAGTGATTACGGCCACATTAGAAGTACTTACGGCTACATTAGAAGTGATTACGGCTATATTAGAAGTACTCATAGCTACATTAGAAGTACTCACAGCTATATTAGATGTATTTGTGGCTATATTAGAAGTGCTTACGGCTATATTAGAAGTACTCATAGCTACATTAGAAGTACTCACAGCTATATTAGATGTATTTGTGGCTACATTAGAAGTGCTTACGGCTATATTAGAAGTATTCACTGTCATATTTGATGTGTTAATGATTCTAATTGAAATATTTGATGAAGGACTCTTGAAGTTTGAAGATAATGTCATATTATATATTTGTTCTACTCGTGATTCTATATTTTCCACTCGTTCTATTAGGTTTTTAACAGCACCATATAATGTATATTTTATTTGAGTAGTATTTAATGTTAGTAAATCATTTATACCTTGATTATTATCCAATATTATCTTACCTACTTCAACTGCCTTAGGATATACTTGTTGTACCTCTTGAGCTATGAAGCCTAATTGATGCCTGTCATTTGTATTAACGCAATTATCCTTGAAATTAAAATTGTATAGCTCGATATTTTTTACATTCTCCAAACATTTTTCATAAGATGCCTTAACAATATTCTCTTTTATTCTTCTATCTGATTGAATTATCCAATTTTCTGAACCTGTTTGCGTATATCCTCCAACAGATGTATGTATAAATCCGCGGACATCAAGCTGATACTCGGGACTCTTAGTTCCTATTCCAACATTACCCATATGATACACATTAGTATTAGAAGAATTATAAGTCCATTGAGCTCCTATCGGGTCTAATACGGGGTTTAAGAGATTATAGCGGATTGATAATGAACTTGGTAAAACTTCTTGACCGTATATATACCATTCATCGAAGTTTAATACGGCAGCGCCACCAAATAATTTATTAACAACAAGACCATAATAAGTATATGTGTTAGTTATTTCTGGCGTCGTCTGTTCATAAATATAAGATGCATTATATACAGAGCCTGTTTTATTAACAAGCTCAACCCAAGTAATATTGTCATTTGAACCATATATTTTGAAATCTTTTGGTGATCTATCTCGAGTTCCTTGCGAGTCTGTTCGCATTAAAAACCCAAACTTTGTAAGTTTTATCGCAACAGGCAACTGTATTTTAAGCCAATCTCCTAAATATCCTGCTACTATAAAAGCTGAACCAGGGTAATTACCGCTGGTATAAGCATCCAGCCAATGCCCACCTATTGTATCACTTGTATTAAAACACTTAAATGGGTCATAACCACTTCCGAATGTAGAAGAATAAGAAACTACATAAGGTCCATTGCCATATGTTTGTCCGGATACTATTGTTGTAGCTGCTGTAAAGTTTCTAACAGGAGGGTACATTCTTTCTATGCTGTAATTAGTAAATGATGTAGGTTTAGGAATATACTGGTTTGATTTAGGTATTATCGAAGAGTTTGTAGTACTCAAAGATATATCATAATCTCCTCGTAATACAATATTACTATTGTTATTAATATCGGCTATCGTAGGAACTGGAAAGTTTAATGTGTATGTATTAGTAATAAAGTTTGTATTTGTTAATGTAATTATTATATTAGCATTAATAATACCACCTTCTTCTTCAACTCTTAAAATATCACCTTGTATATATTGTTGCGAATATGTAGTAGTACCGATATTAGTTACTCTTGATTTTTCAACCCCATTGATTAATAGTCTTACATATGAGTTCCCAGCATTCAGATTTCCAAAATAAACAGTTAAATTATTATATGAGCTTGGTAAATTATATTGAATAAATCCGACAATCCCACTATACCACAAGCCGTCATACCCTTCTGCGAACCAATAATTAAAACTATATGTAAAGTTAGGAATTGTAGCAGCGTATGCTTTCCAAGTTGCCTCTGTATTATAATTTGTAAAATCATATGTAATTGTTGAAGGAGTATGAGTAAAGTTCAATCTTTTATGTGTTATGCCATCTAAAATGCCAGCGCCTACAATTGATTTGAACTTGATTATTACTATGCCTGAAAAACCGTTACCACCATTACCCCAATTAGCACCTCCACCACCTCCGCCACCTCCATAAAAAGTAGCATTATTTCCTACATAAAAAGTAGCAGACCCTCCACCTCCTAAACCTCCTGATGTACCGCTTGGATTATGGCCGCCTCCACCCCCACCGGCATAGTATAAATTAGTTCCTGTAATATTTATTTGTGTTCCAATTCCTCCATTTCCACTATTTATCCCAGGACCTCCAGAACCTCCACCCCCCCCTCCGCCTTCTGCTGCGGTTCCTAAACCTCCTAGATATCCTTGACCGGGTGTATTAACATTAAAACTTTCTCTTGTTTGATCGCTTGTACCTAAACCTCCGCTACTTCCGTATGGTCCTAAATTACTTGGTTCAACATCACTGGGATGCCCATAACCTCCGCCACCCCCTCCATATGCTACATAATTAGCATTTGTTCCTATAAAGGAAGTATTACCTCCTTTGTCTCCTAGAATAGCTACTGTACTTGCTGATGTACCTCCCAAACCACCTTTACCAACTTTAATATCGTAAGTTCCGGTTAAAATAATATTTTGAACATATATTAACCCTCCGGCACCACCACCTCCAGCATCTGTTTTTCCGCCCCCACCACCGCCACCAACTATCAAGATATCACAAATAGTATTCTGCCCAACTGTAATAGTATGAGTTGTTTGTGCTTCTGTTCCTCCACTGTGCACAAATGTTCTAATGCTTTCAGTCATTACTGGAGATATGACTGTAGGCTCTGATGTCAAAAAATTAGTAGAAGGAATAGTACCTAATAAATATCGTATTATAACTATACCTGAACCGCCATTGCCACCAACCCTGTCTACACTGTCTTGACCCCCCCCACCGCCACCTCCACCGAAACCATTACTTCCAGAAATACCATTTACTCTTAAACCGCCATTACCTCCACCACCCAATCCTCCCGTTCCAGCAATATTATTTGCTCCTTGATTACTTACACCGCCACCACCTCCTCCCCCATATCTTAAAATATTACCGGTTATTGAGATTTCTTTGCCATTCCCTCCATTACCTCCGTTTATTTGTGTAGTATTTGTAATAGTAGAATCAGAACCAACAGTTTCACTGCCGCCACCGCCTCCTCCTGCGAATAGTGAGCCATTGCTATTTCCTTTACCACCGGCAAAACCATAAACACCTGAAGGAATATTTGTAGATACTGCTGTACCACCTAAGCCCGTTGAACTTGATCCTTGACCGCCACCTCCACTACCTCCATTACTACCGACAGAAGATGACGCAGCAAATGCCCCTCCTCCACCACCTTTTGCTAAATATATATTAGCACCATTTTTAACAATATAACTATCGTTGCCATTATATGCGTTCTGTGCTCGCGTAGGAAATGGGGCACCACCATTACCTACAGAAATATTATACTGGCCTTGTAATGATATATCTCTTAAATATATAACAGAACCACCTCCTCCACCACCGCCGTGCCCTGTTCCACCTCCACCACCTCCTCCTACAACCAAGATATCACAAACAGTATTCTTAGGAAATACACGAGTAAAATCAGCTGTATTAGCAGTCCCAGAGTATGTATAGGATTCAACTGCATATATATTGCTTGTGTTTTCAATGTATATGCTTTGTGTAACAGGAGCCGTTTGGATATTATCTCTGACTATAGTATCTACGATTTCATTTCTAAGATATAAATCACTTTTGACAGTCTCTATGATATAATTACTGCCTGTGCTGTATTGGATGCCTATATTACTGTGATTCAAGGTAATAGGCATAGATATTCAAGTTATGCTTAGATGCTCTATATAAATAATTATAAATAATTATAACGATAAAAAACAAAGAGAGTAGTCAATATGTTTGCCTAATGTTTATGGAATGTCGTATGCTGTTTTTATTTGTTCCATTCTTATTTTGATATTTTCCATTTTTTCTATTAGACTTTTAACGGCTCCATAGAGCGTATAATCTATCTGGGTAATATTTAATGTAAGTAAATCATCTATCTTTTCTTCAAGATTTAATATCATCTTACTTACTTCAACAGCCTTAGGATATACTTGTTGTACCTCTTGGGCTATAAAGCCTAATTGACGCCTGTCATTCGTATTAACACAATTATCCTTGAAATTAAAATTGTATAGCTCGATATTTTTTACATTCTCTAAACATTTGTCATAAGACGCCTTAACAATATTCTCTTTTATTCTTCTGTCTGACAGAACAGACCATTTAGTTAAAGCACTTGATGTATATCCTCCTAAAGATGAATAGATAGTACCGCGAACATCAAGAGAATACTCGGGAATAGTTGTGCCTATCCCGACACTTCCCATATGATACACATTGGTATTAGAAGTGTTATAAGTCCATTGAGCCCCTATTGAGTCTAATACGGGGTTTAAGAGATTATAACGGATTGATATAGTTGGAGAGAAATGTGTTTTATCTTGAAAGTTTTGATTTTGTGTTGGTACTATTGTAGATAAGGTATTTCCCAAAGTTATTGTATATGAACCATCTAATATTTTATTACCGCTATTATTTATACTTGCTATTGTTTTTGTAGGAAAAGTTAATGTATATATTGTGGGAGATAATGAAGGATAATAATTAAAAGTTAGTGTTTTATTCATATTTATAATATTTGGTGCTGGAGCCAAACTTCTATATCTAATAATAACAATACCCGAACCACCCTTTCTACCTGCGCTAGGAGACCTACCGCCTCCTCCGCCGCCTCCTGTTCCATCGACACCGTCTGCATTTTCATTTCCTCCACCACCTGTTCCTCCTGTTCCTCCAGTTCCACTGTGCACACCTCCACCACCACCTCCAGCAAACCAACCGCTTGCTCCAAATGTAGTACCAAATAAAGCACTCATATTTCTTCCGACACCACCGTCGCCTGCCCTTGTAGAAGAAACACTATCTTGTCCAGCAGCACCAGCACCACCTCCACCTCCTCCTGTTCTTCCAAATCCGCCAGGAACAGTACCATCACCTCCTTTAAATCCTTGTCCTGTTGTTCCAGCTCCACCTGTTCTATTACCAGTCTCAGCATTACCAGCACCACCACCTGAACCACCAGAATTACCGTTAGCACCTCCACTATTAACACCAGCACCACCTCCTATAGCAGTATAAGTTCCAAATGATGAATTAGCACCATTTGAAGCAACTGTACCAATATCAGATGTTGTTCCTCCAGCACCACCTTTACCTACAGTTATATTATAAGTTCCAGCAACTACTAATATATTTTCTAATAGCAAGAGACCGCCAGCACCACCTCCTGCTCCTGCATTCATACCTCCACCGCCACCACCTGCTACTATTAAGATATCACAAAGGGTATCGCGCGAAAATACCTTTGTATAATTTGTTGCAGAAGTACCTGTTGTATATACATAAGTTTCTATAACTGCGTCTGAATGAATATTTGGTGAAACAGTAGGTTCCGCTGTCAAAAGATTATTGGTAGGAATAGTACCAACTAAATATCGTATTATTACTATACCTGAACCACCATTACCACCTTTTGTAGTTACACCATTACTCAAACCTGCTCCTCCTCCACCACAACCAAAAATAGTAGCATTATTCCCATTAACATTTTGAATACTCCCATTTCCAGCACCAATAGAACCTCCTGTTCCAGATAGTTGATTATAACCACCACCAGCTGAACCACCGCCGCCTCCACCAGAACCATAAATAATTGCTGTTCCTGTAATTGAATTTTGCAGACCTATACCACCATTTCCAGCATTTGTAGAAGTTGCATTAGTACCTGCGCCTGTATATCCACCTCCTCCTCCTGCTGCCCCTCCTTCAAAACCTATACCTCCGTTTTTACCTTGTCCTGTTGTTCCTGTTCCTCCGCTTCCAGCACCTGAAAACTGAGAACCTCCACCTCCAGAACCACCTGATATACCTTCTCTAATACCACCACTAGCACAAGAACCACCAGCACCTCCTCCTATCGCTGTCAATGTTGTTAAACCTGTGCCACTAATAGAAGAATTACTACCATTTGTACCTCTTGTCCCAGAACCACCAGTAGTTCCTGAAGTGCTTCCTATACCTTCTTTACCAACTGTTATAGTATAAGTGCCGTTTAAAGTAACATTTTGTGAAAAAATCACACCACCCCCACCACCTCCACCTCCTCTATCATTACCTCCAGCACCACCACCGCCAACAACCAAGATATCACATACAGTATTCTTAGGAAAAACTCTCGTGTAATCTGCTGTATTAGCAGACCCTGTATATGTATAAGATTCTACAGCATATACATTGCCGCTACTGTTTTCAATGTATATGCTAGGAGTTACAGGAGCTGCTTGGATATTATCGCTTACTATAGTATTATAGATTTCATTTCCTATATATAAATCACTCTTGACAGTCTCTATGATGTAATTACTGCCTGTGCTGTATTGGACGCCTATATTACTGTGATTCAAGGTAATAGGCATAGATATTCAAGATATGCTTAGATGCTCTATATAAATAATTATAAATAATTATAACGATAAAAAACAAAGCAAAAGCCGGATATACAGAAATATAAGATACTTTATAGGTTGATTATTAAGAACTTATTAAGTAAAGTTTTGCAATAGTTAGAAATTAAATAATAATAATACTTAATTATAATAGATTAGGAAAAAATATTCAATATGATAGAAAAGTGTTCTATTGGTAATATTAGTTATAACCTTCAAAATATAACATTAATAATTTTAATGTTAATATTAATCATAGTAATTATATATTATCTTAAGAATAGCGGTGCGAAACACAGTGAAATAATTGAGAAATACACTACGACCAATACTGCTATTGATACGAGTGATACAAGCAGCTATCAAACACACAATAGTGTTGCCAATTCCGTTAAGAATAGTCATTTTCCAACTACGGGAACTGTTGTTACACTTAGAGATTGTCAGGTACATTTTAATAATGATGGTACATCCAAATATGAATATAAAGATGGCTGGAAAGAAATAGCGACTCTTAAAGAAACGCCAGATTCTACGCCGATACCAATAACAAAAAAGATAATATCGCGAGATAATCAAACAAATATAAACGACGCTGATACTTCTGTAAATTATACGGAACATTCTAGATGTTTTAAAAAAATGGACGCGACAGATAATAAATATAAATATCAAGGTAATAATTTGATTAAATATAATACTGGTAATCATATAGAATTAAAAGTAGGTGATAATGGAGTTTCCGAAAAATACATGGAAATGCATTTTGACTTGAATTCGGCCAACGCCGATGCCTATTATAATAATCTAACGAATTCAATATGTTCTTTAAACTATTCCACGACACTCTCGGGATTGAATGGTAATTTACAATTAATAAGATTATCATTGAATGCCAATAATACAATTACAGCTATAGATAGAGTTATTGTAGATTCTGGGAATAATCATATTTTTAATTCAGATAGCACTTTTGATATTTCTAGTTTAATAACGAGCGGCAATTCGGGAACTTATAGATATACAGGTAGTTCATACGAATATGTGATTACTAATTCGGCTTCTTCCAGTCTTATCGCGAATATAAACTTATATAAGTTTGATAGAAATCTACTATGCGATAAAACTGCTGGAGGCAAAACTTATCAAACTATAAAAACATATACAAAACTAAATGATGCTAAAATTGATGTTACCAAAATTATTAATTTCAATTTACCACCAGCATCGCCAATAGCTAATACAATACTTCCTACGAGATATTCAAATAATATAACAATTACTGGAAATGGTCTAATTAAAGATACTTTAATTGCCAATATGAATACGCTAATAAATAGCGAGATAGCAGCAATTAATAGTCCTATTAATATTTCTATAGATGCAGCTAAAACCCTAAAAGGAACTTTGGAAACAAGAAGAGATACCTTTATTTCTGCTAACAATTCAAAACAAACATTTATTAATAATGCTATAATAAAGAGTAATTATGATGATTTGGCCTTAAAATATAATACTCTTCTAGATACAGCAAATTATAATTTAATATTAGGAAATGTAGAATACAACAACCAAATAATTGATATTGAAGATACAACTATAACGATGTCTTCAAGCGACGAACCAACTATTAAAGAAATCCTTAATGCGGGAGAACAAGATATATATGAAATAATAGAGTATAAGAATGCTGCTAATATTACAATTCCTCCAAATACCGAATGCGATATTTTGATTGTAGGTGGTGGTGGCGGCGGAGCAAGAAATGATGGTGCCGAAGGAGGTGGCGGTGGCGGTGGCGGAGGTGTAATACATGCTAAAATTAAAACACCATCATCTTCTTCAAGAGAAATAACTGTAGTAATAGGTAATGGAGGAGGAGAGAATACTTCTGGTGGAAAATCATCAATATATTATAATAATAATTCTGGAAAACGTATTGTATTGACGGCAGATGGCGGAGGTACTGGTGGTGGTTCTTCTGGGGCATGTAGTTGGAATGGCAGTGGTTTAGGAAAAAGTGGAGGTTCTGGAGGAGGTGGTTCGGGTTATTGTGGCGATCTTGACGGCGGAGCTAGTACAGGTATTAGGAATAAATCTGATATTTTTAATGTAGATGAATCACTCGTTTCTTATACTTATTATGGAAATAAAGGAGGGCTAGGCCATAATCAATCTGGTGGAGCAGGTGGCGGTGGAGCAGGTAGTGCTGGAGCGAGCACATTAGGCCGATATCAATATTCTGGAAGAAAAGGAGGGGATGGTATTAATATACCGTTATTTAATAATAAATATTATGGTGCGGGCGGAGGTGGTAGTGGTGGAGCTGGCGTACAGTGGAGTGGTTATGGAGAACACGGGGGGTTAGGAGGAGGCGGCAAAGGTGGATTACGCGGTGTTAATGCCGCAAATGGTCTTGCAAATACGGGAAGTGGAGGCGGTGGTAGTTCTGAAGCTGCTGCAGGTTCGGGTGGTTCGGGCATTGTAATATTAAGATATAAAAAGGTAGCCGAGACACAAAGTAATGGAGATAAAAAATATATATCATTACAACATGAAAGTATTACAAATATATATAGAGATAATGATAGTTTTACATTGAATTCATCTTCAACTGCTGAAATATTAGTTGTTGGTGGAGGTGGTGGTGGTGGCGGTGGTATAGGAGGTGGTGGAGGAGCTGGTGCTGTAGTTCATGTACTGAGTGCTGAAATGCCAAGAGGTAGCTATACTATAACTGTTGGAAAAGGAGGTTCTGGAAGTGAAAGTTACGACAAGGGTCCTAGCAATAAGGGTTCTCCTTCATCAATATCAATTACACGAGGGTCCTTCAATATAGTAGCTGAAGGAGGAGGCGGAGTAACAAGAGGGCACGATATAGGTTACGGGTTAGTTGGTGGTTCGGGAGGAGGAGCTGCTGGTCCAAATCAAAATAAAAACAGTGGTGGTGCTGCTGGAACATCAAGTTCATTGGGAGGATTTAGTGGTAATATATATGGAAATAGAGGAGGGAATAATACACAATTTAGAAGAGGCGATTGGACAAATGCAACTGGTGGAGGTGGAGCAGGAGCTGCTGCTCCTGATACTGACCCGAGCAGTTGGGAGAGAGGAAATGGAGGTAATGGCAAAATGTTTAATATAACAGGTTCTGAAGTTTTTTATGGAGGCGGAGGAGGCGGAGGAGGTCATCCAATAGCAGGTAGTGGAGGACAAGGTGGTGGAGGCGATGGTTCGGCACAGGGTGCGAGCGGCAAAGGAGAAGGAGGATCTGGGCAGGATAATACAGGTGGTGGCGGAGGTGGTGGATGCTGGGCAGTAACTATGGGAGGCAATGGAGGGTCAGGTATTGTTGTTATTAAATATAATAATATTAAATCATATAGATTGAGAGTTAAAGAAAAAACATATTTTACAATTGTGGGTGTCGGTACGAACATTTCGCGAAGCCTATTTTTACACGGAATATACAAGATTGAGATTAGTTCTACAAATACAAAAATAATGAAAGACGCAGACAATAGTTTTACTGGAATTAAAACAATAGATGTTGAAGGTGCTATTAATAATGAATTAAATATTAGCTCAAATAAAATAGATATTACTTATAATTTGCGTAAATCTATAGCTGATATAAATAAAACAGAACTATCAATACCTTCTGGAACAGCTGCTAATATTGTCTCTTTATATAATGCAAGCAGCGGGGGCATTCCATTCAACGATAATTCAAATAATAAAAAATATTATAGATATAAAATTAGCACATATATATCTAAAACATATAAAAATGGGGATGATAATGTTAATTTTAATATTGAATTATATACAATACAGAACGATTTTATAACTTCCGATAATTATGATATTAGGTACGTATTTCCTCAAACTTCTGATACAAATGTAATAATTCCCATTGATATATATATAACAATTAAGCCTATAAGCAATATATTGGCTAAGAAAATCATAGTAAAAACTTATTCAAGAACAAGGTTGGGAACAAATGAAGCCGAAATATTCGCATTTATAGGTAATGGCACGGGTTCAGGTTCAACGAGTATAAACGATTTTAATAGTATTACTACGTGGAATACATCTTTGTCAGAAAAAAATGTGTGGGGAATTGTAGACAAAACAAGACATATAATAACCTTAGAAAGTTCTAGAATTACCATTGGTAATGATGGTAATATTGTAACTAAATGTGATGATATGACGCTATCAAATAGAGACCGCATATGTGACATTAAAAATCTTATTATAATTAAAAATACAATTAATACGGCGACATTTTCAACTACTGCACCCTCATTAAAGAATGGTATTTCTATAACATCTTCCGATTTATTTCTAAGTACCTCTGGAAGCTCTATTCTTAATTATAGCATAACTGATTATATATCTTATGAATCTGCTACAGTAAAAACCCCTGCTAATCGCACAACAACATTCAATATATTAGATAATGCGACTAAATATGTCTATTTCGCTATAGCATAAACTATATTAACATATATATAATATCTAAACAATCTTTGTTTTTTATCGTTATAATTATTTATAATTATTTATATAGAGCATCTAAGCATAACTTGAATATCTATGCCTATTACCTTGAATCACAGTAATATAGGTGTCCAATACAACACAGGCAGTAATTATATCATAGAGACTGTCAAGAGTGATTTATATCTTAGAAATGAAATCTATAATACTATAGTTAGCGATAATCTCCAAACAGCTCCTGTAACACCAAGCATATACATTGAAAACACAAGCAATATATATGCTGTTGAATCTTATACATATACAGGGTCTGCTAATACAGCTGATTACACTCGTGTATTTCCTAAGAATACTACTTGCGATATCTTGATTGTTGGTGGAGGTGGTGGCGGCTCTGCTGGTGGTGGTGGTGGCGGTGGCTATGTTTATAACACTAATATTACTTTGAATGGCACATATTCTATAAAAACAGGAAAGGGTGGAGCGGGGGCAACTGGTTCAACAGGTGGAAGTCAAGGTGCTAATTCGAGTTTAATAGGCGGGTCTATAAGTTATACTGCTTATGGGGGTGGAGGCGGCGGTGGGAATGGTGTTATAGCGCCCGCTCATACAACAGGACAAGTCGGTTCATACGGTGGTAATGGGCATGATTTTACAACGGCACAAACATATACATCAACACAAGGTAATCGGGGAGGAAGGGCTATTTCTAATAGTGGAGGAGGTGGAGGTGGTTCTGGTGCTGTTGGAAATGACGGTAGTGTTTTTTTCAATAATTTATTTTCACAAACAGGGACTGTATATTATTATAGGGGAGGTCAAGGAGGAATAGGACTTTCTAATAATATAACAGGTTCTGATGTATATTACGCAGGCGGTGGAACAGCGGGGGTAAATACTAATAGGGATACAGACACAAGTCCCCATGAATTAGTATTGGGAGGAGGGGGTATAGGTGCAAGAGCTCCTAATGAAAATGGAGGAAATGGAACAAATGGTTTGGGAGGAGGCGGAGGTGGTGGCGATTGGGAAAGAACAGCTGGAACTACGGGTGGCTCAGGCATTGTAATAATACGATATTTAGTTGGTACTATTCCTTCTACAAATCTTTTGTCAACAGAGCCTACTGTAATATCTCCGGTAATGACTGAAACTGTTAGAACATTCACACATAGCGGAGGAACAGAAGCACAAACAACACATACTATTACAGTTGGGCAGAATACTGTATGTGATATTTTAATTGTAGGTGGTGGTGGAGCTGGAGGGACTTATATTGGTGGTGGCGGAGGTGCTGGAGGTGTATTATATATACAGAATGCTACTGTTCCAAGTGGAACATATAATATTCAAATTGGAAAAGGAGGAACAGGATTTAATGGTATGGGTAATTCAACAACGGCACAAAATGGTTCAAGTAGTAAAGCATTTGGTATTGAAGTTTTTGGAGGTGGATATGGTGGTTCAGGTGGATGGGGAACTCAAGGAGCTGGTGGAATAGGTCAAACAGGAGGTTCAGGGGGGAGTAGTGGAGGCGGGGGTAGTACTTATATTAGTGGCGTAGGTTTTGGATCAGGAGGAAGTATAATTCAACCAAGTTTTACAAGTTCATTAATAAAAGTTAATACTTACAATTATTACGGAGGCAATGGAGCAGCAGGTTATAGGCATAGTGGTGGGAGTCTTGGCGCAGGTTCAAATGGTGGCGGTGGAGCAGGAGGTAATGCTCCTGCAAATACAAACGAATCAAACGCAGGCAATGGTGCTGATGGTATAGCAATTAATATAACAGGGACGAGTTATTTTTGGGGAGGAGGAGGCGGAGGGGGGCAATATGCGGGCAGTAAGGCTGGTAATGGAGGTAAGGGAGGAGGAGGAGGTGGAAATGGATCGGAAGCTACAGAAGGTGTAGGAATTGGAGGAACAGGAGGTATTACATTAGGACAAGACGGAGACCCCGAAGGCGACGGGACGCCTACGGCAGGTAATGGAGGAGCAGGAACAGGCGGTGGTGGTGGTGGTACAGGTAGAACAACCGGTTCGCCCAATGCTATTTCTGGGTCAGGCGGTTCAGGAATTGTAATAATCAAGTTCAAATCAATTGTAGGCGCTGGCATTTTAGATGGCATAACACATAAAAGATTGAACTTTGCTTATAATAGTGATAATTTAGTTGCTTGGTACAAGTTTAATGGCGATTATCTTGATAGTAGTGGGAACGGCCATAATTTAACTAATGTTGGTACAGTAATTCAATCAACACAAGTAATAGAAGGCCAGGCTGTAGAGTTTGATAGTACAGATTATTTAGAGTTTCCAGCTACGATAAATCCTTATACAATCTGGAATGGCAAAGGAATAACATTCAGTTGTTGGGTTAGATTTACAGCACAAGAGACTTGGGGAAGTTTAATATTCTTTCAAACAGATGTATCAAATAATACTGGAATTGGATTTTGGATTAAGACAACACCTGTGGGTTCTATAGTAGCAATATATCTAAGAGTAGACAGTACTATATTTCAATATGGCGACGCTAATACTCCGTTAATTGCTAATTTAAATGTATGGAGACATTTTGTATTATGCGTAGGTATATCTGGAAAAATGGATGTATATCTTGATAATGTAAGAATTAATGGTACTGAAACAGCAAATATTCCAAATTTAACTTATAACGCAAGATATATAAATAGGGGTCGTGGAGACTTGGGAACTTGGGACGGGCAAATGGACGATTTCCGTATATATAATAGGGCTTTATCTGCTGCTGATGTATCACTTCTATATAATAAAACTTATTCTATACCTCCTAACACATACACATTAAACTTTCCAGTTCCTACGATAGCCGATATTAATAACAATAGTAATATTGTATTGCGCGGAGCTTATGATATATCTTTGAGTACAACGAACTCTTCAATAATCCCAAAATCAGGTCAATATATTATTCCACCAACTACATTCTCAACACCAACTATATCAATCCGCTATAATCTCTTAAACCCTGTATTAGATCCAATAGGAGCTCAATGGACTTATAATTCTTTTAATACTAATGTGTATCATATGGGTAATGTTGGAATAGGAACCAAGAGCCCCGAGTATCATCTTGATGTCCGCGGTAGTATCTATTCATCATTGGGAGGATATACGCAAACCGGTTTAACTACTTGGTCTATAGCTTCTGACAGAAGAATAAAAGAGAATATAGTTAAGGCGTCTTATGAAAAATGTTTGGAGAATGTTAAAAATATCGAGCTGTATAATTTTAATTTCAAGGATAATTGCGTTAATACCAATGACAAGCATCAATTAGGCTTCATAGCTCAAGAGGTACAACAAGTATATCCTAAGGCTGTTGAAGTCGGGAAGATGATATTGAATACAAATGAAACAATTGATGATTTACTATCATTAAATACAACACAAATAGATTACACGCTATATGGAGCTGTTAAAAACTTAATAGAAAAAATAGAGGATATAGACAATGAACTAGGAAATATAGAGAGGAATATATAAGCAGAATTATTCGTATAATCATATGGATATTAGGATATATATTATATTTTTTGTAATTTCTAAGAAACTTTAGAAAAACTTATGTGATACGCATTGCTACTAAAAATAAAAAGTGTGAATAGTATGTATATATAAAAAAGAAAAAGTGATTAGATAAAGGGAGTATATAGATAAAGGATGAATACCGCAGATATGAGCGAGGAGATATATGAGGAGATTAATAAATTAAAGGTGCCGAGTGCGATAGCGAATAGATTGAAGGAATACTCAGAAGATTTTAGGGAGGGATACCGTAGATATGTGAATAAGATGAGGAATAAGAAATACCGAGAGGATAACAAGGGGAAGATAAACGAGAGGAGGAGGAAGTGGATTTAATGGAGATGGAGGCAACGGTGGTTCAGGCATAGTAATAATCAAGTTCAAATCAATTGTTGGCACCGGCATTTTAGATGGCATAACACATAAAAGATTAAACTTTGTTTATGAACCAAGATACCCATCTATAAGTGTCGATAATACAAATTTGAAAGCGTGGTATAAGTTTGATGGAAATTATGAGGATAGTAGTGGAAATAACAATAATTTAACAAATGCTAATGCTACATTAACTACTGCGTTTATAGGCGATGGTGTATATTTTGATAGTACGGGGGATATAGTTAAAACATTAAATAATTTTCCATTATTTAATATGACTTCAAGAATGTCTATATCTTGTTGGGTTAGAAGAACAGCAATTTCAGCAACGCGTGATTTTATATGGGGACAAGGACCATCAAATACATATACCCAATTCGGAGGAACTTTTGTTGAAGGTAATCTAATATCATTTTATATATGGGGTTCTACTGAAATACGACCAACTACTACTTTTACAAACACAACAATTTTTAATCATATTGTATATACAGTTGGTGATGGAATAGCAAAAATATATTTAAATGGTGTAGAATCAGGTTCAGCAAGTTATACTAATATTAATATTCCCGCAGCTCCTTTATTTATTGGCAAACAAACGCCCACAGAAGGTACTAGCACTTGTGTAATAGACGATTTCAGGTATTATGATAAGGTATTAACTTCAACAGAAATATCTCAATTATATAATATTCCTACACAAAACACATACACATTAAACTTTCCAGTTCCTACAATAGCCGACATTAATAACAATAGTAATATTGTATTGCGAGGAGCTTATGATATATCTTTAAGTACAATGAACTCTTCAATAATCCCCAAATCAAACCAGTATATTCCTAAGCCTACGACATTTGCTTCTGATTTATTATCAATCCGCTATAATCTCTTAAATCCCGTATTAGATCCATCAGGGGCTCAATGGACTTATAATACTTCTAATACTAATGTGTATCATATGGGTAATGTTGGAATAGGAACTAAGAGCCCCGAGTATTCTCTTGATGTCCGCGGTTCTGTAAATGCTAAATCTTATTATTTAAATGGAAGACAAATTAATGAACCGGTTAGTGAATTAGGATTATCAGAAGGAATGATAGCACAAGTAAGACATTTAACTTATACTCAAATGGAAATTAAAAATAATACTGGCTGGGATGCTATTAACGATAATTTAACAACCGGATTTGTAATAGCAATAACACCTAAAAGCAATTTAAGCAAGATATTAGTTAATATAATAGTACATATAGGTCTGGCTGCTTCAAATTATAGTGTATGGTGGGGTATTAAACTTTATAGAAAAATAGGGACAGGCGATTGGACTGAAGTAACAGGTCCTAATGGAACAGAAACAGGTTCTGCTGCTGCCACTGCTGGAACACCAGTCTGGATATCATATACTATGTATGCGGGTGATCTTGATTATCAATATAAAGTAACAAATGTTACAGGGACTTATTTAGATTCTCCTAATACAACATCAACCGTTTATTATACGGCATATTGGAATAATAGATTGGGAGACAATCCTAGTGCTATCAATACTATTTACCTAAATAGGGCTGAATCACACGGAGATGCCTATAGGCCCGCGCCATCATCAAGTTGGACGGCAAGTGAAATATGGTATGGATAAAAAATAATAGTATTATATATGACCAATTTCAGATAAATAGACAGGGGGTTGAAAATTCTACGATTTCTAATAAGAATCAGATATTTTATAAAAATGAAAGGAATAATTTGAATAGAAGTAAAACTAAAAGCGAAGAGAAAAAAGACGGAAACCTCTAAGAAGTCTGTAGTATATCAAAGTAAAGAAAATAAATATAAGGATGTTTTTATGTAAAAGGATAATAATTTATAAAAACCAGATTATCGTAAAAGTTTATAAGATATAAGAGATGATAGAATAACTGATAAGTAAATGGGATACATTTTAGGACTAATATTTTATTTTTTGGAAACATATTAGCATCGTTATGTTAATATAAGGATAAAAACCTCTCCAAAACCTCTTCCAAGATTAAAAGAAGTATAGATATGATTTTATATATATAAATATATGATGTTAATATAATATATAACTATGGAAAAAAAATATAAAATGACTATTATAACACCCTCATATAGGATAAATAATTTACAAGAGATAAAGAAAAGCCTAAATTTCGATTATATAGATGAATGGATCATTGTATATGATGGTAATAAAATAGAATCAAATCCAAATATATTTAATGGAAATGAAAAGATAAGGGAATATGTATATAAAGGAGAGGGAATCTCCGGTAATCCGCAAAGAAATTATGCGTTATCTAAAATTACAAATGAAAACACGTTATTATACTATTTAGATGACGATAATATAATACATTATGATTTATATAAATTATTGGATTGGATTAATGCGACAGGTAATAATGACAAGATCTATACATTTAACCAATATAAAAGGATAAGGGGGAATAATATAAATGTAGGTTATATAGATACTGCGATGGTATTAATACCATATAAATTATGTAAAGAGATAAGATGGAAAATAGATATATATGCCGCAGATGGTTATTATATAAAAGAATGCTGTGATAATAACAGAGATAAAATCGAATATATAGATAGAGATTTATGCTATTATAATTATTTACAAGACTATAATCTATCTAATTGAGTGATTATTGAGGGTGGTTGTGATGTAGATTTCTAAATATTTACGAGACTATAGTGAATATTGTAAAAGAGAGGCGAATTTAGAAAGTATAGCGATAGAAAAATAAACAAATATAATTGTTATGCCACAGCGTATTGGAACAATACTATTGTTTCAAATGATAAGAATTCCAGGAAAGATAGCAATCCTATTGTAAATACTAAGAAGGACAATAGTCCCGTGATAAAAGCTAAGAAAGATAGCAATCCTATTGTAAATACTAAGAAAGAAGAGGATAAATATAAAATTAAAGAGTTAAAAGATATAGCAAAAAAACATAATATTAAAATTACAAAAAAGGTTCAAGATAAATACATATATATGAATAAGAGCGTGGTAACATCAATATTGTTAAAGAATGAGGTAATATAATGACAATATTTGCGTAAATGGGAAATAATACAGAGATTCTATCTAATAACTATTATGATCAAAATGATAAAAACAGAAAAAATCATATAATAAAATATAATAAAAAGAAAAAGTGATAGAATAAATAAGGGATATAAAGATAAAATGGAGACTGTCATATTTAATGAGGAAATTTACAGAGAGATTAATAATTTAAAGGTTCCAAGTTTGATAGCAAAAAAATTGAAGGAATATTCGGAAGATTTTAGGAAGGAATATAAAAGGTATGGTAATAAAATAAGGAACAAGAAATTTAGAGAAGATAAAGGTACTGAGATAAATAAAAAGAGAAAAGAGGAGAGGGCAAGAGTTAGAAGCAATGAGATAAGACCTATAGAACATAAGGTTGATGATATAGATTTATCAAAGGTAGATAAAACTGCGAAACGAGGATATAAAAAAGAGGGAGCATTGGGAGTTGAGAAATTAAAGGAGAGTACAAAAAGCAATTATAAGGCTGTACTAAGGACAATATATAATAAATATAAGAAGGTTGCGATAGATGAAAATAATGAAATATTTAAAATGTTAGATGGTAAGAAATATAATGCTACACAAGTATATAATGATTTTAAATTTATAATAACAGATATTGAGAATATAGCAAAGAATAATGGAGTATATTTAAGCAATATATATAGTATATTTAGTTTATTTAAACAAAAGAGGTTAATGAGTATTCGCGATATCATATATCCATATTTTAAGACACAAGGGGAACAATATCGAAATAATAGACATAATAATAAGATAAATGTAGAGGAGATAAATAAGATATCATTTAAAGAGGAAGATATAGAAGAGGCGATAAATAAAATTGAAGGGTCACATAATAAATTATTATACGCTTTGATGTTAAAGTTGCCTACAAGAAGATTGGCGGATTATAGAAATATGATGATAGTTAAGGAAATGCCTGATAAAATGGATAAAGCTTATAATTATTATTATGACGGAAAGCTATATATAAACAACACAAAGAATAAGAGAGATATGATACAGGATATAAGCGGTGAGGAGATGATAAAGAGATTGATAGGAGAATTGCCGGAGGATACGATATATATAATAAGCGGTAAGGAGATATATAGCCAGCCGAAACTTACAAAGATATTTGGGAGAATAACGAAGGGAATTTATGGAACAAGATTCAACGCGAGGGATATAAGGAAGATTAGTGCTACTGAATCATATAAGAGAATAAGAGATGAGGGAGGAATAAGGAGATTCAAGGAAGAAGCAAAGAATCGCGGACATAGTGTAGATGAGGCATTAGAATATGTGTTAATGGCGGAACCTGATTCCAAGGAGAATAAGTAAGAATGAAATGAAGATGAGGTCGGGTATAATAGTAAATAACGCGGATAAATTATAAGAAGATAGGTATATATATGTGCGTGTAATTTTTATAAGTTTTAGGAGTATCTAAGACAAAAAATTTGCCGAGGAAAGGATAATAGTAGATATAGCAATAGGAACCGGATATTTTATAAAAATGGAAAGAATAATTTGAGTACATCTCTTGATTTATTTTATAATTTCTAAAAAACTTTTAAAACTTTAGAAAAAACCGAGAGATGTACTCAAAATTAAAAATGAAAAAAATAGAATATTCCAGAGTCTCAAGAACTGATAAGATAATCTAAGTATTTTATAATAAATATAGAGAGGTTATAGTCAAGGAGATAGTCAAGGATTTAGAAAAGGCAAAATAATTCTTGACCAACCTTTTTATACTTTTTGAAAGGGCTTATTTCTGGCTATTGTCAAGGATTTAGAAAAGGCAAAAATGGCTGACTGAGCTACTTCTATGATATCTAAGATGAACCAGATATTTTATAAAAATGAAAAGAATAATTTGAGTACATCTCTTGATTTATTTTATAATTTCTAAAAAACTTTTAAAACTTTAGAAAAAACCGAGAGATGTACTCAAAATTAAAAATGAAAAATTTAAGATATTCCTGTGTCTCAAGAACTGATAAGATAATCTAAGTATTTTATAATAAATATAGAGAGGTAATAGTCAAGGAGATAGTCAAGGATTTAGAAAAGGCAAAATAATTCTTGACCAACCTTTTTATACTTTTTGAAAGGGCTTATTTCTGGCGATAGTCAAGGATTTAGAAAAGGCAAAATAATTCTTGGCCAACCTTTTTATACTTTTAATAATTTAAAATTTTTTTAATTAATAAAAAATATATAATAAAAAAAAATAACCAAGATATAATTATAATAAAGAAGGAGAGGTGCTGGCGAATGTTGAAGGAAAGTCCAAAAACATCTATGTAAAAAATAGAGTACTGTATAATATTCAACTAAAAATTATACATATAAAAATAGATACGATAGATGACGTGGGTATTGTATGGAATAGAAGATATAATAAATATAAAAAAAGATATTTAAAGTATATAATATAGGTATTATCACAACATATTGCGGTACTGTATTGTATAACGAGGAGCAGATGAGGGTGATATAGTGGTATTCAAGGGTATTGCTTGGTATCACGA
>JACCDY011050935.1_pt1 | contig 27378 bp, 20 predicted proteins | sample 7446391 | NCBI WGS metagenome assembly JACCDY01 (sample SAMN15323451, study PRJNA562643) | freshwater metagenome | isolation source: river surface water | place: USA:Blue River Watershed | collected 2017-08-18 | reverse complement strand
TGCTGCATCTGGTCTTGTTATAAATGGAACACTTGTTATTGTTGCAAAAGGTGGTCGAGATGCAGGCAATATACAGCCAGCTGGTGGTGAAGATGCAAGTTATGGAAGAAATCCATACAGTTATCCAAAATTACCTTCACACAAATATTATAAACAATTACTTAATTTAGATCTTTCATATAATATTGATGGTTCTACTTATGATCCTGATGGACAGATTAGTTACACATTTTATAATTATAATAATCCATCACAATTCTCCTTCAAATATGCAGTAGACACCGCAGGTAATAATGGAATCGACACTACATATGTTGATGAATTTGCGAACTATATTGTTGGAACCGATAAAGCCCCACGACGCTTCCTTGTTAATGGGATGATAGATATATGCGGTGCTATTCGTAATGGTACATTCTATTCTGATTCAGTCGGTAAAACTACAATTAATACAACCGCTGCAACTCCATTACAAATCACTAATAACAGTGTTGGACAATCAACATCATTATATATAGACGCGAGCGGCTCTATACAAGTCAATGCAACTGATATCAAACTTAATGTAGCCACTCCTATATCCATTGCGGATATACCAAATATATATGCTACGAAGGCGGATTTATCAAATACAAGTGTAAGTCTTGGAGGTGTTACTGGAGCATTTACTGTTGTTTCTGAAACAAGCACTATTAAAGCATATGATGGTACTGGGACATATCAAGGATTTATTCGTGTTGGTGATAATGGTAAAATTGTTCTTAATGATGTGTCTGCTACATTTAATGTCCCTGTGTGGACAATGAGCGGATTAAATGTTGTGGGGAATATTTCTGGATCAGCTAGTCTAACTATAGGAGGTACTTCACAACTTAATAATACTGTTACTGTATCTGGAGATATTTCAGGACTTGCTGCACTTAATATTGGTGGTCGAACACGCCTGAACAATACACTCACTGTTTCAGGTGATATATCTGGTCTTGGAGGACTCAATATAGGTGGCGCTGCAGTTATAAGAAATTCATTAACGGTATCTGGTGGTAATATTACATGTAATGGAGATATGAATATTAATGGTTCTGTATATCCTACTAATAGTCAAAAAGAATTGAATGTATATGGAAATATATTTCAACATATGACATCTGATGGCAATACAGGTAATGAATTCAGACTTGGTATTGATGATGGTGATAATATGGGATTTGGCGAATCTGGTGCATCTCGTGCACTTGTAAAACAGTACCCTACTATTTATGATCCACCTGCTTACCCAGCTAAATTAATAATTAATAGAGAAAATGATTTTGGTTCTGGTGTATTTATTGAAAGTAAATTAGATGTATCAGATGCTGTAAAACTTAATAAGACTTTAACTGTCACAGGAGATATTTCTGGACTTTCCAGATTAACTGTATCTGGGCAAACTGTACTTAATAATGGACTACAAGTAACTGGAGATATTTCAACTAATGGTGTGTTCAACGTTAAAAGTTCAGACATTACTTTTCAATTACCTGGTCTGGATAATCCTGGAGAACTCGTTATAAGATCAGGGAACGATACATCATCTAAGTATCTTTTTATTAGTCCTCGTTATTCAGAAGATAATGTAAATATAGGTGCATATAATCTACAGAATAATAGAGCTTCTGATTTATGTTTACAGGTTAATATTCTGAATCAAGATAATTTTAATTCAGGAGCAAATAAAGGTAATGTTGGTATTGGTATTGCTGCACCCACTGCACGTTTAGATATTAATGGATCGTTGAGAGCCAGAGGCAACATTTCTAGTGATGGTAATCTTACTATATCAGGCCCTACTATATTAAATAATACGTTAAATGTTAATGGAATTGTAGGTATTTCTGGAAATGTAAATATTAGCGGACGTAATTTGAAAATGGATTTTGGAAATAATAATAATCTTAATATTGCAACTGATACTTCAAATCAAGATATGAATCTAATATATACACCTCCTTCATCAAGTAATGATTTAATTCTTGGAACATATAATGGAGCTAGTATTAGATTACAAGGAGGTGGTAATATTTATCTTAATGGTTCTACTCGTATAAATAATAATAATTTTGCGGTGGATAGGCGATTATTTTGTGCTAGTGGAACTGCTCAGGCACCATCTATTTCATTAGAAATGAGTGGAGGTGAAACATATTCAAAAACTGGTATATATTTTCAACAAGATCAGAGTATTGGTTTTAGTTGCAGTGGACAAAATGTTATGACTATTTCTCAAAATAATGTAACTATTAGTGGTAAACTTGTACTTTCACAAGGATCTGCTAGTGCACCAGCGATTTCTTTTACGAATGATGTTAATAATGATAGTGGTATATATGGAATTGGTGATGGACGTATAGGGTTTACTTCAAATGGAGTTCAAATTATGGAAGTAAATAATACTACAGGTATTGATATTTGTGAAAATAGGAAAATTAAATCTAATAATCAGCCATTAATTAAAAAAGTAGATATATCTATTAGTGGCGGAAATAATACTAATGCAAATACAGGTGTATCATCAACCACATATTTATGTGGATCTATAATGAATATTGATATGTCTAGTTTGGATGTAAGTGAAGATAATTCTGGAGAATATAGAGTTGGTATATTTGCTAGCAGTGGTACATGGCGTATATATTTTAATCCACGTACCCAAGCAATAGGAACAGGAACAATTACATGTATTTTCTTTCATAGAATTCTATGTGAGTAATAATATCTGTGCTCATAGAATATACTAATCATCTACTATAAAAGTAAATGTCTTCAGCAGCAAATCGTGTATCACTTGATACGGATACAGTCCTTCTGAGAAACATATATGCATTCAATCCATCAACTAATATACCTGCCGCATCAAATCAAGTACTCACCACTGGACCAGAAGGTGCAGCTACATTCCAAAATCCACTTGTGCCTCTACAATCTGCTCTTGCAGCAACTGACACCCAATTCAATACTAATGGATGGCTTCCTTCCACGTTTTCCAGTATCTACGGCCAACTAAATGGACTCGTCGCACCAGTTACACAGGAACAGTTTACAGATCTCAGCAGTAATGTATCAACTATTAAGACATCTTTACAAACTTCAATTGATACTATATCAAGTAACTTAGAAACTCTTTCCACAGCAACAGCACAACGATTTGCCGATTTCTCTACAATTAGTGGAACAGCACTTATTATTACTACACTAGACAGCCATATATCTACACTATCTACGAATATATATACAGATTTATCTGCACTCTCTACAGGAATTCGTGCATATATTGGTACTAATCCTATAGGAGCATTACTTAGTACTACATTCTCCACATTCTCAGCAAAAACTGTCGCGGATATCTCGGCACTTTCCACGCGACTAACTAGCAATTCCACTGCCATGACTGGACTCACCAACTATGTTGATAATCGCTTCTCGACTCTCAGTGGTCTCGTCAACTTCTTCTATACTAGTCATGTATCTGTTACATTCTGTACATTCTCTTCACTTGTTTTCAGTGTCATGAATACACTCTCCACAAATACATTCTCTACTATTAGCGGTACACAGGATTATATATATCAAAATCCCCGTTTTGATGTGAATGGACAATTTAGTGGTTCCCTTGCTGTTAATACACCTCTATCAGTAATAACTCCTGTTGGCACTGCCTTTGCTGTTAATTCTGGTAATGCAATGACAATATTAAATGTATCTGGTGGTGGCTATGTAGGTATTAAAACTCTCGCACCCCAAACAGATCTGGATGTATCTGGAACTGTCAAAGCACCTGTCATCATGGCTCGTGTAACTACTGTCGTGGGTCTTCTTCCTGCTGCTGTCCTGACAACAACCGCGAATGCTGCTCAACTGCGTACAGGCCTAGCTGATTCATCTGCAAACCTGACTTCTGCTGGCTCCCTCCAAGTCACTAATGCATCTGGATCATTTGTTGCTTTCACTGTTGATGTATCTGCCTCCAAAACAACTATAAATACTGCAGCAGATATTTCAGGAAAAGCACGATTTTATTATGATACTGTACTACAATCCCATGCGAATGCAACTCCAACAATGTATATTGATAATTCTGCGGCGAAAGTATATGTAGGTAGCAGCATTCGTACAGACCTGAGTGTTAATACAGTGTTTAATGTATCTGGAGATTCATATTTACCAAATATATTTATAAACCCAAATCCCACAAATCAGACAGTATATGTTCGATCAAATGATGGTACACAGGCTGGATTGTCAGCGAATCATTATGCAATATTTGGATGGGGTAATGCATTTGTTGATGAAATGCCGCGTTATCTATCTTTCCGTGCTGGTGGTGATCGTAATGTATTGGTTTTAGATGATACAGGTGCAGTTGGTATTAATAAGGAAACAACATATGCTGATATATCAAATTATAAACTAGCATTGGATGTATCTGGAACAGCACGTATTTCACAGGGACTCTACAGTTCCACAGCACGATTCGATTTAATCACGAGCAAACAACAGGGATTATATGTAGATGCATCAACAAATGTAGGATATATTACTATTGCAGGTCGTGATTTCTCTGCAAATGGTGTGCTCCCTATATTCTGTGATTCTTCATTTAGTATATCTCATGGACTTGCAATAGGTCAGCGAGGAACAACGAGCTATATACTTGATGTATCTGGATTGTCACGCTTCAGAGGGCCATCAACAATTGTTGATGGCTATTTGGGGATCGGCGGTATAACAACACCAGGAAAACAATTAGATGTTTCTGGTGATGTTAGAATAACTGGTACATTAGAAGCTGACAATTTCCAAGTAAATACAATAACTGCAACACAAGCAACAAATATACAGAATAATTTAACTGTATCTGGTGGTAATATATCTGGATCTGGTAGTTTAACAATAGGGGGTACCACTCTCCTTAATAGTACACTCACTGTTTTAGGAGATATTTCTGGTTTATCAAGATTATTCATTACAGGTACTACACAGCTAAATACTCTTACAGTCTCAGGAGATATTTCTGGTTTATCTGGACTTACTATAAAAGGTTCTACAACCCTAAATGATACACTAACTGTATCAGGTGATATTTCTGGATTGGCTGGTTTAACTATAATGGGATCTACAACTCTTAATAATCTAAGTGTCTCAGGAGATATTTCTGCAAATGGACAATTATATATTGGAACAAGGGGCTCTACTGCAAATACTATATTATTTGCTGGTACATACGGTGATACTCCAATAGTTAATAATTCTGATAGTAGTGATACATTATTTACCACTGCAATTACAGAAAGAATATATAGTGGTGCTGAAAAAAGTGAACTTTTAATATTTAAAGGAAATGAATCATCAGGTACTGGTTATGATCGAATTAGATTGGCTGCATGTGGTGGTATTTCTCTCCAAGTAGCACCAGGTAATTCTTACTATTCAAAAAATAATAATAATATATATAATACTACTTTATTATCATATTTAAATGATGCATCATTAAATACTGCTATACATATTAATAATTCTGGAAGAGTTGGTGTTGGTGGTATAACATCTCCCACTACAGCATTAGATATTTCAGGTGATACTAAAATTAGTGGTACTTTGACTATTGGATCAACAGTAATACAACCAAGTTATACTGTACCACAGGGTGGAATTATTATGTGGTCTGGATCATCTATTCCCTCTGGTTGGGCACTATGTGATGGTAGTAATGGAACACCTGATTTACGTGGTCGTTTTATAATTGGTGCTACACGCAATTCTATTGGAAATGATTATAATTCTTCAAAAGGGTCTGCAGATATGGGAAAGGATGAACGTGGTAGTGCACTTGGACTATATAATACAGGTGTATCAGGTGGTGAAATAAAACATGTATTGACTATTGAGGAAATGCCTTCACATAATCATTCATTTACTCTTAATGTAGCGGATTCTGGTGGTAGTAGTGTATTAGATGATGCTGGAGGCTCTGGTACAAAATCATATAATACTGATAATAGAGGTAACAATCAACCACACAATAACATACCTCCATTCTATGCACTTGCATTTATAATGAAATTATAAGAACCCTATTTCTTCTCTTCAATCCCACCTTCAACACGAAGTCGACCACGAATAATCACATCTCCTTCAATGACAAGCGGTCCACCAATCCATACATTTCCTCCACATCGCATATCACCGCGAATATCCATTAGTGCCTCTGGTGTTGATGTCCCTACGCCTACCTTTCCCTCCTCTGTAACATGTATTGCCTCGCGAGGGGTCGTTGATCCCACCCAAAAACGCAACGGACATAGACTCAAATAATTCGATGCATAAACATTACCATATACACGCAGATCCACAGCTGTCCCATATGTATTAGATAGTGTTGCCTCTGTTCCTGTTAGTGTCATTGCCGTTCCTGGAGTATCAAATGCACGCACAGCATTCACACGTACCTCCCTCGTTGGCACATCAACTACCGTACCAAACTGTCCCACATCTGTTAAACCTGTTACAGATGTCTGTACATTCTGCAGTTCAACTATATTTAATACATATGGATTTGTACCCGACATTTCTAATATATATTATATGGTATTTATAATATTATCTTTAATTTCGTATTTCTAGATAATATTATTAACGCAGTGAACACAAAATTTATACATCCTAAAATAATTGCCAGCCAGAATTAACAGGGAAATAGTATCATCATGCAATCTAATAGCGGTGGTTCATATTCACAATACAAACCATACGGTTCTTATGATGACGCAGATGATTCAGATACCAGTAGTGAATACAGTAGTAGCAGTGGCAGCACAACAGATGAAAGTGACATGGATGAACCTTTCCAGAACTTCGTTAGTGTGCCGCAACAGCAACAGCCTGCGCTACCTATAAATGGCGGACTCGGATTTGTACCTCCTGATCCTGCAGCTATATATCGTATTGGTCCATCTGCTATGAGCACAGATACATCACGTGCAATAGAATCATCCACAATACCTACATCGCGCTTTGATCTCAGTGGAGTTGCATTGGAGAAAGAAGTAGAATCACGATATAATCCAACCCAGTTCAAAGTTGAGAGCCGAGACTCCACAGCAACTGTTATGTTCTCCAGTACAGATCGTGATACAACAGCATATCCACAACCTACAAATCTTCAATTGAATCTTCCACGTACTTATAAGAATGTTGTAAGTTTACAGATTACACAACTCAAATTACTGAGTGCATTCCTTTATTTTCGTGATGCAAAATATAATACAGAATTCACCATATTTGAACAGGGACGAACAGATTCCGTTACACTAAGCGATAATATAATTACAGTGAAAATACGTGAAGGATCATATAATATCAATTCACTCATTACTGAACTCCATCAACAAATGAATAAAACCCCCATGTTCTTCTATTTCCCCAATGGTTATGATGATTTTGCACGTATATTCCCTACAAGCGGTGATCTCTCCATTGGATTCAATCAACCAGGGGATTATTACTATAATTCTCTAACGGATACCTTCATACAATCTCCAAGTATGACATATATTGTTACACGATATTTTCAGAGTCAATACGCAGGACTCTTTAGTTATACACCAGAACAGACTCTCAATGCATACTATTATCCTGTTCTCAAAGAAGTATTCTTAGATCCTGTCGCAATTCTTGATATAACTATCCCTACTATTTCAGGTATGACAGTAGCAGATATATATAAACATGTTGTATTTGAGTTTGAAGGTCTTAATGATAAAATAACACAACAACTTATCAAAGTCAATCAGGGATATCTTGATGATTATCGTACACAGAATACATTTGCACATTCCCTTGTGAATTCATACAATTGGACATATGATACCTTCAATAATCGTATAACAGTTGCATCCACATCTCTCAATACATCAATTATAAGGTACATTAATAATATAACAACACAGTTTACGAATGATATTATTACAACTCTTAGTGGTGGTATGACACTTGCAAATTATCAGGCAATGATTGTACAGCGTAATCAGGATGCAGCAGTTCTAACTGATATGTATAATTATTTACAAACTGCTCTGGCAACTAATTTCGCTGTTAATTTTGGTAGTTATACTACAGATCAATTAGCAGATATATCTCATATTATATACATTCAGAATGCACAGGATGTTAGTGGAGTATTCAAACAATATTCACTCGATTATTTCAAACAAAAGGAAGCTGGTCAAGTCATAATACCTCCAAAAGATTTTGGTGCACGTCCTACACCTCCTACAAGACCCACATGGAAACTAGATACACTTGCCGATGCAACTGTTGATTTCACAAATATTAATATGGGTATACGAAATAATCCATATGATTTCACTATGTCTAATCAGATTATTACTGATACATATGCAATTGATCCTACAACATATACGATTAATACAGGAAATCTCACACAAACTGTAAATATTGTTGCAGATGTACAACCAACTAAATATACAGTCTTCCAGTTTACATCACCTGTGCGACAAACCATACAATTCGAAACACTTTCTCGACCACTCTTCTATCGTTATCCTGAATATAATTACAATTTTGGTGGATCTATTCCATATTTTTATAATAAATCTTTGTCATATGTAGATAATTCAGCTGCAGATATTACAGATATTTCATTAAATCCTGTTCCAATTATTCAAGACGGTAGCGGACATCCTTTAGAAAATATATTAACTGCGATTCAATTATCAACAACACGTACAAATACTGTTGAATATTATAGTTTTACTGCTCCAGATATATCTAATGTTCCCATAGATTCTAGTGGGGCTTTATATATTGCAACACTCACAATAAATGCGGTTAATGCTGAATTTGGATCTGCTGTCACTGCATATATATATCATGATCGTGCTGCTTTTATGGCAGATACTTCTGTTGAACGCACTGAAAATGCATTGCATTATAAATATACATCAACTGCCACTGCGATCAGTAATACACTAGAGATTCCTATAAGACTCCATACATTAGATCAGTATTATGTAATTTTCCGTAGTGTTTCTGAAACAATTCCTGATATACCATACAATATTTCATTGCAGATAAATACACCGCAGTTAAGACCACAATATTTAATTAAGAACTTCGAAGGAGATTCTGCACAGAATTTACAATTCTCTTTCCAAAATCCATATGAATATCTTGCACATTATTCAGATGCTTCGCGAATAAACTACTATATAGCACGCACATATGATCCTGCATTCATACGACTTCCATTAACAGCAGATTCTTCTATTACTCCTGATAATCAACTCTTCTCTCTTACATTTCCACCAGGATTGCAGCCCATTGGATATGATGCTAGTGGTGTATCAAATGATCCTACGGATTATATATTTATTCCTGGGGATCCAAATGGGGAGTTTACTCCCTCTAGAACTGTAGGATTATTCTATGATCCATTAACAACATATATATATCAGGTGCCACAAGCTGCCTTGCTTGCACCAGATGTACAGAATCGTATTCAATATACATATAAAGGCGCTCCAGAAAAACGCGAATACAAAATTGTTCATTATCATGATACACATTTCATGCCATCTACTGTCCCATTAGATACAGACCTGACTGCAAATCTCCTGCATCGTCCTGCCCTGCGTACTGTTTATGACATGTCTGCTGCTGATTTAACTGCAACATATACATATACTGTTGACTCAAATTTCACTGGAAAACAAACACTGCAACTAGGTCAAGGAGTATGTGGTATATCCTTCACTCCTACTGAAGGATGGTGGGATATGAAAGGATTCTCCTTCAAATCAGCTGATTATACTGCAACTAGTCCAAACAATGATATTTCATATATTGGTATATATCCATTCCGTGCAGTATCACAGAAGAATGCTGCAACCGTTTTATTGGCAGACTCCATTGCTGTATTAGATTATGCAGGACGCACAGTATATGATCCTTCTACTGCATGGGATAAAAATTATGGTACATATTATAATTTCAAATTAACCAACAGATATACATATAACCGTCCTGACATCGTTGCAGATGGCCTCGCAGGTTTCACACAATATCCACACCAGGAATCTATACATTTAGAAGAAGATCTATATACAGCCATACCATTTAATGCAGATGGAACAGTTACTACATTCCATATGCTTGCAGGTAGTCTTATTCCTCGTCCTGACATTAATCAGCCAGTAACCAGCACAAACTCTGCAGGAGCTTCTATAGTTATACCAGCAGCAGATACAAGTAGTGTAGTATGGCAATCACAATATAAGAATTCATTGCCAATTGGTACACAGGTTCTTAATTATATTGATACAGTACACATCTTCAAAGATGCACTTGCATTCTCTGAATATAATCCTGGTAAATATATTGGTGATCATCAATGGTATCTGCGTTTTGTAGGATATAATGGAGACGATAGCAATGCATATTATTATTTAACAGGTCATCCTGGAATTCCATATAGAGGTGATGTATACAGTATACAGTCAGATAAATCATCATATTATAATAATCAGTTTGATTTAACTGCTGCTGTGCCAGCAGGACATACAGCTATTACATGGACAGCAAATACACAGCAGGGATACCTCTTAACAGCTAATAATAATAGACTTCATATACATACATTTAATCCTTTGGAACAATTCATTACATCATTATCAGGATATATATCATTTGCAATCGTAGATATATCTGCTGCGAATATTTCTATTGCAGATATTACCCGTGTTAAATTAACTACCGCAGCAAATGGAGAAGGATTCATGATTGTTGCTCCTGCAATGCAAGGAACCGTTGTAGCATTCCATAAAGATGGACAAACAGTTTCTAAATATTTCTCAGATTCTAGTGAACAATTTATAGATGCATATGTACATTGCGATGAATCCATGCAATTCCATGTATTAGTTTCGGCGGATTCATCATATACCACAAATACTAAATTCTTATATGATATCTCTCAAACAAATGCAGGGTCATATAAAAAAACATATATTAGTCCATTATTTGGTAGCGGATTGTATAGTCTTCGTACAGATTCACATGGAGCAGCATATTTCCTTAGTACACAGTACACTAATCGATATACATCCATTGCAGGTCGTGATGTAGTTAGTGGGAAACCATACGACTATGTTGCACGATTCGAAGTAAATGAACAAAGTCTAGATCTTACTATAGACCCAGTAAATACATATTGGTCTGTTGGTACATCCAACTCTATATTTTTCCAGAAACATATTGGATCACTATTTGATGATAAACCATGGATTATATATGGTAATACACAACTCGGTGCCGATAAAAAACGCGGTATATATAGTGCATGGCAAATATTCTATCCAGTTATTAAAGTCACCCTCAATAAACGAGCTAATATATATAATTCCATAACAAATCGCATTGATATCAATCAACCTCAAACACAGACAGTTGTACCAGAAAATTATAGAACATGCGCATTTTTCTATAAAGATCTTAGTGATCTCCTTGCAGATGTATCTGGACCTGATGGATGGAAATGGGGACAAGAAACTAACTATACAGCAGCAGATATATCATTCAATGGCTACGAATTTAATTCATATATTAATAACATTAATGTAGCACCAACTGATGTATCTCACAGTTATTATGTAGCTATTCGTGGTTACACTCCATCAGAAAGTTTCCAAACACTCGTTCGATTCCGTGCACCAAATAGATATGATTTCGGTCAAGTATCTCTGACAACTATATCAAATGAAATCGTAGATTCATCTAATAATCCAGCAAACTATAATCCAACATATACACAGTTACTTGCCAGTTTCAATAAATACTTTGCGGATATTTCACAGGTCACATTTGGTTCAAATCAAATTGCAAATTTTGCTGGTATTAAAAATACCACATCCACATTTACACAGTTCTATAATACCTTCATATCACGATATACATCATACAAAACAAAGAATGATCTTATTGATACATTCAATACATCACTTTCTACGAAAGTATCCACCACACTTAATACAAACTTTGGCACTATTCTCCCTCAATCGTATTTCAAACGCACAAATATTGGAACAGCCATACCATTCAATCTATTATTCAAATCATATATTTCCGCTCAAATCCCTACAGATGCTGAAACAGAATGGGGTATTGGATGGAATCTCGGATTTGATAAGAAGGATTATACCGATAATACAGTATATCATGCACCATCCTTCTTCAAAATCCTCGATGATTACATATATCTACGAATTAATTCTGAACAAGGTATGAATACATTGGATACTACTGGTAAAGAGAATTACAAGGAAACACGTGAAACACGTGGTGCTGTACAACAATATAATGCCAAATTACTCCTCGCCAACTTCGGTAGCTATTCTCAAACACTCATACAAAATCCTGTATATTTCAATCCTCCCATTGGAAAACTGGATCGCATACGTTTCACATGGATTGATTCAAAAGGACAGATTATTGATAATACTGATTGTGAATGGTCTGCTGCCATTAATATTACAGAACGTGTTGATCGTGCAACTGTCGATTCCCTTATAACCAGAGGCAAAATATAATGTGTCCCTTTACCTCTGAAGATAATAAATAAGAATATAATAAAATGAATGTGGAAGCATTATATCCTTTTAATGATGATGGAGCATCAGTACCTCCAGTATGTTTAAAAACACATTGGGATCCTACAGCTATCTCTCGATATTATACATTACCTGATGCCATGGTTAGTGTGCCACTACCATTTCGTCCTGCAACACAAGTATGTCGTCAATATGTAACCTCCGCACCTGTTGAACAACTCCCTGGAACACTAACAACTCTTCCTCTACGCAGCAATCTATCACCCCCTGATCGCTATTCACATGCAATCGACAGCGAATCACAACTACGACGTCTTGATCGCCCCCTTGGAACCCCAGAAGGCGCACAGTATGTACCTAATCTAGGTGAAACTGCCCCCCTTTTCTCACAACGTATGTATGTTGCCTCCCGAGCTCCTAATATGCATTCTATATCTGAATTGGAGTTTCCACGTGTATTAATGCGCGCTGATGGTGCCAGCGCTGGTTATGCATGTCGTGAAGCGGATTACAGTAAGGAACGTGCACGCGAGAAAGTATCCTTAGATAAAGGTCGTATGTTCAACTATGCAACTAAATACACTAAATATAATGCCTAAATATTCCTTCAGAATCATATGACAGACAATGGCAGAGTTTAAGAAATGGACGGACTCATTGCAACTGCGAAATGATCTCGAGTTCGAAAATGAACTATATATCGCATGCATTTTACTACAAGGAGCAGCGGAGGGTATTGCAGAACGCGGTACTGAACGTCATAATCTGAATTCTATTTATTGGAATGATACACAAGAGACAGTATCCTTTGCAGCACTTGGTGATGCTCTTGGTTGTACTTCAACAGTAGGTGTTGTGTTATCTTCTAAACAGTTTTGGCTTGCCTTTGATGAATTTGTAATTACAGGAAATATTGGACTACTTGAAGAGTTTGAAGAGAAACTGTTAGATTTTTATAAAGATGGTTCAGTATTCTATAAATTATTGAATGGTGAAGAACAGACTGTGCAGCCAGGACAGGAGACAGTAGGACAGGAGAGCAGCAGTCAGCAGCAAGCAGGACAGGAGCCAGTGCAACAGCAGACAGCAGTAAAACAGGAACCACCAACAGTACAGCATATATTAAAGAGATCTATACATTATACCAGACGTGTCCATGGACGACGTGCAATTACTCCCATTAGACATGGTCGCAGACATCATAAAACTCCAAGAAGAAAATAGAAATGCCCGAGAAGTTCACATATAATTCCATACAATACGAATCAAATGGCGCCAAAACACGCAAATATACTGTGAAAATACATAATGGTAAAGGTACAAAAACTGTTCAAAATATGCGAAATGGTCGCACCATTGGTAAAAAGACTATAAAACTATCACGAAAAGAAATAAAAAACATTAAGAATCGTAAATTCATGCCCGGTTTATTTAAACCATGTATTATGGCCTGTAAATACTAGTCTCGCCACCTACGTGTGTCACTATATATATTGATATTTACACAACATGTATTAAATGCTATTACATGTTGTGGCAATAATAGTAGTACTATTTTTCATTGGAGTATTCTTCTATAAATATGGATCATCAGCGGATGATTTCCGTATAATTCAAGTAGATTTTGAACAACTGCAACAGCAATCATGGTCCGAGTTACGTACTGAAGAACAACCTGTAATAATTCGTGGCATACCTGCTGCTCCTGTCTGGACTGCTGTCGACCTGCAACTCTCAGCACCTGTACTGCTGCAAACTCCTGCTGCCAAATCAGCTGCTGCACAGTATTTCGTGGAAAAATGGATTTATACATGGTTCCCTCAAATATTCCATACATCTCCTATATTACGATCAATATTACCTACTACCATTCAAGCTGCCTATGGTAATCAATCAATACATAAAACAACTGCTGTATGGACATCAATTATACCAACAGATGAAGAGATTGTAGTATCTATTGCACTGCCCACCGCTGTCGAATATCTACCATATGATTGGTCAAAACAGCGCAAATATTTCTTATCAACTCTTACAAAAGCAGATACACCATTTGTAGGAAGTATTAAATATATTGATGTCAAAGTGCGCCCTGGTACATTACTTTCTATACCTGTTCATTGGTTATATAGTATTTGTGCTGTAGGAGATGCCATGCCATATATAGTTGTTGTAGAATCTCATACACCTATATCATACATTGCTAGCAGGGGCATTTCTTCAAAATGAAAGCCCATATAATATTAAAGATATAATGCCCACGAAAAAACGTCGATTCTCCGCAACGAAACGTCGTCATCTAGTGCTGAGGATGCAGCACCGTTTGCGCTCCTTCAATAAAGGGAGTCGTCAACGACATATATATGGTGGTAATGCATCCCCCAAAATTGTTGGACAAGGTACATATGGATGTGGATTTGCACCTGCTCTACGTTGCAATACAAATTCTGTACAGCCGGCAAATACTTTCAGTAAATTTATGACATCTGCAGCAGCAAATGATGAAGAACACATTACAGTACGTATAAAAAATATCAACGCTGCACAAAAATATAGTGTATATCCCACGAAAAAATGTGCACCAAAAACGAATAATATTAAATCACATGCAAATGAATTCAAACGCTGTGGAATGCTTGAACAATATATTGTATCATATCCTTCACTCGTACAATCGTGGTTTAATCCTTCATTCGAAAATAAGTTAATTGCCAATATAGATTCATATAAAATCCTGCAATCCCCACAAGGTGGTACATCACTCAGTGCATACATTTCATCTATAACATTTACAAAAAATCCCAAAGAAGTAATACATCTATTTATTGGTCTCACAAATCTTTTTGAAGGACTTCTACAATTTCATCAACAACACTACTATCATATGGATATTAAAACACCAAATATAGTTGTTAAAACAATCGGTACTGATGCACCACCACAAATTCGTTTCATTGATTTCGGATTATCTATAGACGGCAATGCACCAATATCATATGTTGCAGAAACATATAGGAAAACATATTTTGCCTGGCCATTTGAACTCCGTTATTTTGAACAGTTGGAATATGCAGTTAATAAAAAAGACGTATCTCTTCTCACAAAACAACTACGTGATTTCTATAAAAATGGTATTGATTATCCCATTAATGCACATGGAATCCCTGAATCACACTATATTGATACAGTAGATGGAACTCCTAAATTTCACGGCAATATGATTAAACCACTTCTTCAGCGCCTTATTAATGCAGGTAAAGATTCAAAATTCTTATTTGCAACAGCTGATGTATATGCAATGGGTATTTTACTTGGCACAGTCATATATCAACTCACACAGTTATTTATAAACAATAATATAGTATATTATGATAATAATGGTGTAGAGAAACCAATACAATCTTCAACTGCATCCGATACAGTGAAAAGATTTGTAGCACAGTTCGCAGCAGATGCATTGCAATTAGCAGCAGATTGTACACAGGTTGATCCGCTATCTCGTCCAACAGCAGAGGAATTATATACACGATACAGTTTTGCAGTAAATAATCTTATTAAAGAGACACAATATATTATAACAGGTATACAGCAAAGATCTACCGCAATTCTACAAAAGAAAACCCTTCCTCCACTTCCAGCATCCGCTATTGCTATCAATATACCACCACCACCACTACCACCGTCAAAAAAATTGAAACCCGCACGACTTCCAGCGCATATTATACAACAGCAGAAGAATATATTTAAAGTAACTAAAAAAGCCAAATAATATGGATGAATATAATTGGAAGGTATGGTTCTCAAATGAGGAAGATACATCTGCAATAATTCATTATATTAAATACCATGAAACACTCGATATACCGCATGTATTCTTCATAAATGGTCCTCCATTTACAGGCAAGAAAACATTTGCCAAAGTTATTACAAATGTTCTATCTAATCATCCATATATTGCAGTAATTAATGCAACTAACAACAGTATATGTACAGAATCAAATAAGAAACTTTATTTCATTATAGGATATAGTTATCCTAGTAGTATTGATCCACGATTCTTGAATGGAAACTATACATATTCCACAATCATATTTATGCAACAATTCATGTTTAATTCATCCGTTAGAAAATGGTCAGAATCATGGCTATTATATTGTGAAAATACGCTTCGTGCAGATCTCGACATGAGCTATACACTGATGCTACCATCACCTGTAAGCAGACAATCATCGTGCGGTTCATGTTTCATATCGTCACCACCAATAAGCCGACAAGTATCCGATTTGGATAATGTAAATCTTATTCTGAGTACTTAATAGAAATAAATATGGCAAATACTCGTAAGACTCGTAGACATCGCAAACAGGAAGGTGGTAAGAAGTTTGAAGTGACAACTGGCAGCAAAGCCCAAGTATGGCATGGTACTGCTAAACATACTGCTGGTGGTCTAACTAAGAAGGATTTAATGAAAGTCAAATCCGGTCGTATTGTCAGCAAGAAACAGCATGCATCTGGTCTCAAGGCCATCAAACGTCTCCGAAAACTCGGTTACACGGCAAAGAAGGGTACTTTCAAGCTCTTCAAGAAAACCCGCGGTGGTATGATGGCCGATCTCAGCGGCAATGACCTCTAAACTGTATGCAAACCCAAAGCACTTAAAGCCAAGAAAATGATTAACATAATTTAAAAAATATAATATATTATTCCACAAGAATTACATATTATATTTTTCATTAAGGATAATACAGTATAATAAAATTGAAACCGCTAGCGCACCAAATATATTCATACAATACACCGCATTGCATTAAAATGGATTATAAACCACACATCATTGATGCACTTACTGTCATGATGAATAAAGAGAAATCTGCACCTGGGGGACACTTCAAAGCACGCGCATATGATAAAGTCATTAAACAACTCACTGCATTCAAAGGTACCATACAATCCATGAAAGATGTCGCCGCAATTGATGGAATAGGTGAGAAAATTCATGCAAAGATTGTGGAGATTCTTGAAACAGGACAACTTGCCGCCGCAGAACGTGTCAAAAATGACCCCGTCGCTATTGCACTCGATACACTCACAAAGGTACACGGCATTGGACCCATTAAAGCCTCTGAATTGATCAATACATATGATATATATACTGTAGACGCTCTTCGTAAAAGAAAGGATCTTGGCAAACTACTGAATGATGTTCAACGAAAAGGACTTCTATATTATGAATGCTTCCTTGAAAGAATTCCTCGCGCTGAAATGGAAAAACATGAATCCATTATACTCGCAACAATTACAGAACATTTCGGCTTTGAAGCGTCCATTGCAGGAAGTTATAGACGTGGCGCAGAAACAAGTGGCGACATTGATGTTATTGTAAAACTACCCGATAATGGATTTCGCGATAAAGAAGTTCTTGAAGCCATCTGTGATCATCTTACAAAGAAAAAGTATATTATTGAAACATTTGCACTCGGTTCCAAGAAATATATGGGTGTATCATGTATTCTTGGTGGAACTCCACGACGTCTTGATATTATGGTAACAAACGAAGAAACATATCCATATGCACTATTCTATTTCACAGGCTCTGATAAATTTAATATTGCTTTTCGCAATATGGCAATTGAAAAAGGATATTCATTAAATGAATACTCTTTCACAAAATTGGTGGACGATGTACCTAATATTCCACGTATTCGTACAGAACAAGATATATTCAAATTCCTACGCATTCAATACGTTGCACCATGCGATCGTATAGATCAGGCATCCATTAAACCTGTACGTGTTTTACGAATTATACGCAACTCTTAATTATTCATCTTGAATTAGACACATATTATATTTTCCTATATAAATTTGAAAATACACTTACAATAACATAATTATAATTATAAAACATGTTATTCTATCCAATATTCATACCAATATATCCTGGTGGAGGTAGAGGTGGTGGCGGCGGCGGTTCACCCATCATTCTTCTAATACCATTAATTATATTTGGTGGTGTTGGTATAATACTTAGCAAGTCGTACAAACCTGATTTCCAAATGAAAATTATTCATGATGATTTGCCACATATAGTTGTAGTTAAAATTAGAAAACAAAATTATCCCTCAGTAAAAAAAATTACACATAAAAATATTGAAAGATTAAAAGAAAAAGGATATACTATTTATAACTATACAGATAATTATACTCTAAGATATGATCATATATGGCATAATATTATTGATATAAGCACTAAATATTATCTAAAAAATATAGATATTACTAAAGATAAACTCATTGAAGATTGTAAAGAATGTGATGTATATACAGAAATTATATATAATTATAATACAATTTTTGGAAATGAAAAACAGGCAATAAAAAAACTATATTGGTCTAAACATTATGTCGAAGAACTCAAATAAACACTATACTTAAAATTCCATATTTTTAACGACCAGTGCTCCCAAAACCTCCTTCACCACGTTCTGTGTCCATATTTACTGCATCAACTACTTCCACCTGCATCGGCAGCAAACTTGGATGACATAGCTGGAATGAACGCTCTCCACGCCAAATCTCATATGGTTTATTATCAGTATTATGAACCCATACTTTCAGAGTACCACGATAACCATTATCAATAATACCTACTGAATTTGCTAGACGAAGATGTGTTTTACCAATAGATGAACGAGGATAGAGGTAATAACCACCATCAAATCCAGGTTCACAACGCACACCCAAATCAATCAAACGAATCTCACCTGCATAGAGTGTAGTATCCTGTGTCATAATCAGATCGAATCCAGAATCAGTTGATGTTGCATATGCTGCAGCACGTCGTGTATATTCATCTCTCAGTTCAGCATCCTCAACCTGCAACTTAATATGTCTTGATCCACTCATTTTTAATATATTATATTAATACAGTTTTAGATTGGGGACTCTCATTAAAGAAAAATTTGACAGCAATATATATCCATTTTATTTGTAGACATCTCCATATAACAGACAATAATATGGATACAGCATCACAACAGCCAGCAGTATCTGATGCTATTAAAGAAGAAGCAAAGAAGCGCATTATTAAAATTAAAAAGAAAACATCTGAAGAGCCTGCAACAAAAGTAGTAACTGAAGAAACCAAAGAAACCAAAGAAACCAAAGAAAAGAAGCCTCTCGCTTCTCGCAAAAAAAAAGAAGCCTCTGCAGAAACTACCACAGCTGCCAAAAACGAGCTAATCAAAGCACCACCTTCAAAAGAAGAAGAGGAAGACTGTCCAATCTGTGTAGAACATTATACACCCTTCCTTCGTCGCAAAATTACATGCTCCTATTGTAAAGAATCCACGTGTATGGCATGTGTAAAACGCTATATTGTATCAACTCCTAATGATCCACACTGTGCTCACTGTCAAAAAGGATGGACTACATCATTCTTATATGATAATCTTACACGTGCATATATGATAGGTGATTATGCAAATCATCGTGCAGCCATTCTTTGGTCGCAACAAGAATCCCTTCTACCAACCGAACAAATTTGCGCTGAACGTGTACTTCGTGGTCGCGAATTACAAAAGAAAAGTAATACAGAAGGACTTTCTAAACAAATAGCAGATCTCTACAAACAAATTGAAACCATACAACGACAAAGAGATCTCGAAACGAATGATATACAGCGTCTACTTCGAGGTGAAGCATCTATATCAGATATACGTGCCGCAGGAGGACAAGCAGAACTCGACAAGAAAGTTCGCGCAGAAGCACGTGAATTTGTACGTCGATGCCCTCATACAGATTGTACTGGTTTCCTCAGTAGCGCCTGGAAATGTGGCATTTGTTCAAATTATACATGTAATGAATGTCTCGAAGTTAAAGGTAAAGAACGTGACGCCGCACATACATGTAATGCAGATTCACTTGCAACCGCAAAACTGTTGGCAAAAGATACGAAACCGTGTCCCAAATGTGGTATATATATTAATAAAGGTGTTGGGTGTGATCTCATGTGGTGCACCAGCTGTCAGACACCCTTTTCATGGTCTACATTGAAGATCGCAGAAGGACGTAATATCCATAATCCACACTATTTCGAATTCCTACAAAGAACACGTGGTGCTGTTCCAAGAACACCAGGTGATCTTATTTGTGGTGGAATACCTGAAGCATATAATATTGTACGCAATATAGTTATTAATCAACATAAAACTATTATATCTCACATTCTACGACAACTTGGTCATATTCAAGATATTGAATTGCGGCGATACCACGCTCAAATGCAACAAAATGATACTGATATGAAATGGCTTCGAATCAGATTTCTTATTAAGGAAGAAAGCAAAGAGAACATACAACATAAACTCCAACTATGGGAGAGACAACGTGAGCGTGCACATGCAATTCATACAATTCTAGAAACTGCTGTAGCTGTAGGTGGAGATATTACTAGACCAATGCAAATAGAAGTGCCAAAAATGATTACTAATTATACAGAACAAGATAAATATCTTACAGATATTATTAAACAATGTGAAGAATTGCGTCTATATATTAATGAAGAACTAATGAAAGTAAGCAAAGCATATTATTGTTCTGTTCCAAATATATCTGCCGAATGGATTAATGTGTTGTATACAAGAAAACCAGCAGAACCTCGCAAAAAAAAGAATGATTCTACATCTGATACACCCGTCATCCCACCTGTATCACAAGAAGAAACTGACAAAATAAACTATGGTAAAGAATCAACTATATTTAATGGATATATAATAGATATTAATAATGAAAAAAACCAAGATACAAAAGTGGCACGTATTAGTGCTTTAATTGAATCTATCAACGATTTTAAACAATTACAAAAGACAGAACCATATATTATTATATATAAATTGAAAAGTATTGTATCACAATTTCCAACAAACAACGATTTGCAACAGAAATATAATGATATTAAATTATTAATTGAAAATAAACAGCCTCAACAAGAATATATTGAAGCTGCTGTAAAATATTTAGAAGATTGTAATACAAGTGGAAAACTCGTTATAAATTCAGCCAATATGAACTATAAAATATTATATGAATTATTATTCTATATTAACTTGTATAATTCATTATCTATCAATAAAGAAGTATATACTAGAACATGTAATATATTAAATAGAATTGATATATTAAATATCTTAAATTATAATACATATTACAAAGAACTTAATAAGAACACTATTCAAAAGCTACAAACAATGAAAATAGACTAATCATTGCATTCTGCTATTTGATTCATTCATATAATTTGCCGTTGCTTCAAAGAATTCTGCAACATCCTGGAAAACATGCAAATTCTCCGCACCTTCATATGTAAGCGCTGATCGAAGTCCTCCTTCATATTCCGCAAAAACATCTTCCACTGATTTTTTAATTGGTACATCGAATGCTACACCCTCTGCATGACGCTTCTTACCATCTCCAAAATAATCTTCCATAAATTCCGCAGAAGCCTGTCCACGATAACGACCATATACGACTCCATTACGTTCCTCCTTCGGTGCAGCAGATTCCATTGTACGTGCAAATACGGATCCCATCATTACTGCATTTGCGCCTGCAGCGATGGCAAGTACTGCATCACGTGGGTGTTTAATTCCACCATCCGCAATTATATGTACTTGTCGCCCTGTCGAGTGCTGCGAATGCAGCACCGTTGTCACTCCCTCATTCGAGGGAGTTGTCTCTACTGTATACTGTCTAGCAGCTGCAACACATTCTACAATCGCACTGAACTGTGGAACTCCTACACCTGTCATCATACGTGTTATACATGCTGCTCCTGGACCTACACCAACCTTTATTATATCTGCACCAGCAGCTGCTAAATCATGAACCGCCTGTCCTGTACATACATTACCTGCAATAATTTCTACTGCTGAATCTAATGTGCGAATCTCAGCAATCTTATCTAACATCATCTGTGAATGACCATGTGCAATATCAATACAAAATCGTCTACAACCCGCATCATATAACTGTCGAAAGGCGTCATTATCATCCATACCAATACTTGCATATGCTCCAGGAAATGTACGAATCCATTCAATCTGTTTAGCCAAAGGCGCAAATCTATGAAAAATAACTGGTGCACCTCGTGCCCCACATATAGCCGCCATCTTCGGTCCAATTACGGTATCCATATTTGCAGGAATAAATGGTGTCTTGTATTGTGTTCGTCCCAGCCATGTATAAATATTTGTATGGGTACGTGATGTAATCCGATTAAATCGTGGAATAAGTCCTACATCCTCAAATGTAAGTTTCTTTGCTGCAATAGATATTCCTTTCATTTTGCACATGCAACAGATACAAACTATATGACGATGCTCATTATTTCTTTAAATTCCGTAGAAAAATGGTCGCATTGTTATGTAGTGCCTTCTTCTCCTGCGCGGATTTTCTATTCCAAAATGCAACTTGCGCAGCAATCCTATAATTCTTCCGCAACAAATCACTATGGCGATCAATCGTCGTCCAATATAATGCATCCCATGACTCCATCCATTCTCCACGACTGTAGTCAGACATACGCAATATATATGCACTACTAGATATATACGGTTTCGTCGTTATTGCATCACTAACCCATTGTGACATATAATATACATTACCAACCATTACCCAATCAAATGAATCTATAAACATCTCCATAAACCAACGGTATACTTCATAAGGATCTACTTTGCACAGGAACATTGCATTCCCTACAACCATTAGCCGTTCTATATGATGTAAATATCCCCATGCATTTACACGCTGTATTGCAGTATCTACAGGCAGTAAACCGGTTGTACCTTTGTACCACGCAGCAGTCAGGTTTTCTTTGTGACTCAGACGATTTGTAGGAACAGTAGGATATTTCAAATACACAGCTCTCATATATTCCCTCCAACCCAGCACCTGTGCTATTAATCCCTCCTTACTCTCCAATGGAGCATCTGTTTCCTCAACCGCCTCTATAATATCCATTGGAAGCAGTAGGCCACTATTCAGTGGTGCAGATAGAACACTATGCCATAATGGATTATCTTCGGTTACAATTGCATCTTCATATGGACCAAAGGAGTTCAGACGATCTCGTATAAATCGCCGCAGTGCATCTTTTGCACCTGCATGTGTTGTAGGAAATATTAATTCTCCATTCCATTGACCCAAGGAGTCTTTCTGAACTCCCACAGCTTTCACAGCAGCGGCAACATATTTAGATTGACGTGCTGCGATCTCTTTCTTCCAATTTGGCAGCTTTACACCCTTCCCAACAGCCTTCCTGTTTTCCGTATCAAATCGCCATTTACCACCAACAGGTTTCCCTGCAGCAGTCATTAAAACGTCCATTTTCTGTCGCATAGCTGCATAGAATGTTGCATGAGATGCCTTCTTATCGCTCGGCGGCATCATTTGAATTGTCTCCGCTTCCGTTAAAATAAATGCAGGAGTATCACGTATCTCTATCTTTGGACAATGTTTCCGTATTTCAGCAGCCAACATATTATCCACAGGATTAAAACATTCAGCAGTACCCTTCACATACCATTTGGCTTCACGATCAATTACATCTATTTTTACACTTCCTCTGGCCTTCTTCATTGCATCTATCCATGCCGCTTCGATAGCACGAAAATATATATGACGAGCTATATGGAAGCGTCGAACAGTTGTATGGCTCCCTCCATATGCTATATCATGACGTACAAATAATATACGATCCCATGATTCAGGTATATGCACGGGTGCAAAACATTGATGTGGGAATATAATACCCAAAACCATTTATTATATGTCCGAAGAAATTAGAATGAAAAAACAACGTGGAAGTGGATGCGGATGTAATGCAAAGATGCTGGGTGGGGGCTGTTCTTCCTGCGAACTCCCTGCAATGCGTGGTGGTGGTAGCTGTGCAGCAACTATGGAAGGATTCCAAGGATGCCCTATGACTGGAGGAGGTGCTACACAACCTGGTACATATATACAACTTGCTTCTACTCGTGGGGGCTATAAAGCTACCAAGAAAAATCGTGCACTGCTTCGTCGCTGGCGCAAAGGACAAAGTATCGGATTTACAGCTACTTCATCACTAAAAGCCAAAGGTCTCATACCACGTACGAGCAAGAAATATAAAGGTAAACGTATTGTATCTAATAAGTATAAATAATACATAATTACCCCTTAAAAAATTGAATAATTGTATATATTATAGTGTATTACAGAATAATATATACAATGTGGTTTTGTTGGCTATTTGGTTTCTATACATCTAAAAAGGATAGTACAGCATGTTGCTGTTCTATACCACCATTATGTATTTGTAAACAAACACGTATGTCTGTACCAAGAGAACAAATTAAACTTTCAATACAATCTATCTGTTGCATAAATTCTATTTCAACTGTTACATCTCAATATATGCAAACATCTATTATGTGTTGTAATTCATGTGAAAAAACACATTATAAAGAATATAATACTGGTGCAGATAAAAATACAGAATATAATTACAGTGATTATATAATTTAATCTACACGTGATCCATTAACAATCATAAGACGCTTCATACGTTCAAACTGCTGATTTGCGACCGCCTGTTCTTCTGCTGCACGACGTAGACGTACCTGTTCCTGCTGTTGCCAGCGCGCTTCTGCTGCTGCGATTTGTGCTGCTTCTTCCTGTGAAAGAGGAGGTGGAGCCGATTCACGATCCGCCTGATAACGTTTCAGATCGCGACCCTCTGTACGTACATTCGCAACTTCACCAGAAAATGTTGAACGTGTTGTATATGCTGCACGAAGATCCGTGAACTGTGTTTTTTCATTAGGTGCAGCTGTGTATTCTGTGGGTCTATCACGACCGAGTTCTACACCCATACCTGCTGATAGTGTAAGCGCCATATCACGAGGATGTACTACTGCAATTTGCTGTTGTTGCTGATGTGCCACTGCATGCTGTTCAAATGTCTTATTAAATACTTCCCTATTGAATTGTCCACTAAATTTTGGTCCTGATGCTGCTAAATCGCCTGATGCGGAATCTTTCAACCAATCTCCATAACCATCATCATCTGGATCTGGTATACGTGCCTGTTCAAATAATTGATTAAATACTGTCATATTCATATTCTTCGGATCAATCGTAACTGGTTTCATATCATCACTCCAAATATCTTTCATATCTTTTTTACGTTCTTTTGCAACTGCATTAGGAGCTGCAATAGCCCCTGTTGTAGCCTGACGACCCTGCATACGTTTCATAATCTCAGAAATATATGCATATGCGCGTGTAACAGCTTCGAATTCATGTTCTGATCCACCTTTATCAGGATGTACACGTGCAGCTGTTTTCTTGTATGCACGTTTCAGACGATCTTCCGTGAGTGTTTCATCTTCACGGATTCCCAGGACTTGTAGACAGCTTTCAAAATATGACAGAGCCTTCTTTTGCGGTGCCTCCATAATCTGCTGCCAAGCAGGGACCTGTTTCTCTTCATATGATGTAATCTGTTGTCCAGCCCCAGGAGTATATGGATTATATTGTGATCGTAGGGAATCATGATGCGAAGTTATCTGTGGCGGTTGCATAATCTGCTGCGGAAGACCATTACGATATGCTACCCCCTGTCTACTCGGTTCACCAGGTAAAACAGGTGGCTGTAAACCATTTCGTACATGTGATACATATGCCAAGAGTTGACCATATACACCCGCCAGTTTCGCGGCGGATACATATTCTGGTCCTGATAAACATGTTTCAATCATTTGCACCCTCGTTTGTGGTGCTTGAATAAGTATTAATTTATTATATATATTTACATATGTTGGATGTAATGATTGTGAATTCCCCATATTATCATATATAATGTTATTAATACGAAATCTTTTAGCGCAAATAAGTAATAATGTCGGCCGTCATTCCACAAATCATTGCAGGTATCAAACAATTCTTTCTTAATGGATTTCGGGCATTTCCTCTTGTTATAGGTATTACAGCATTCATACTTGCTTTCTTCCAAACAAATATTGCATTCACACTCCTCTTCGTTGCACTTGCTTTTGTTGTTCCTGTCGCAACAACAGGAGTCAATGTCATATTAGAATTCATATTAGGATTAACAAAACTTGATGGATCTCTATATAAAGTTCCGACTACTGCAGCATGTACTATAGTAGGCTCAGGAGGGCTGACTGCTACACCTACTGCCATATTCGGTCTCCCTACATATTGGATGGCATCCGTTGTATTCTTCTTTTCATATATTGCAATTAATGGTATAAGTCTATATATGCGTGATGCGGATCCAGCAGCAGATGCAGGTCGTGTGACAGCAAGAAAGACACAGGCATTGGTTGGTGCAGGTCTAGCAATTGTTGTAGGACTCCTATTCGTTGTGGTGCGTTTCATGGCAGCAAATTGTGAAACAGGAATCGGTTTCGTTACAGCACTAATTACAATGGCACCACTTGCATATGGATGGTATAGATTAGTTGCGGAATGTGGTGCAGATCGTCTTGTAGATCTCTTCGGTATCGCAAATGGATTCCTACCACTCTCGGCGCAATCTAATCAAGGATATGTATGTGTACCTTCTACTGATTAACCATATATAAAAATATGTGTTATATAAATATATAATGGACAAAACAAAGAAGAATAATAAATTAAATAATTCAAT
>JACCDY011063219.1_pt1 | contig 27390 bp, 14 predicted proteins | sample 7446391 | NCBI WGS metagenome assembly JACCDY01 (sample SAMN15323451, study PRJNA562643) | freshwater metagenome | isolation source: river surface water | place: USA:Blue River Watershed | collected 2017-08-18 | reverse complement strand
TACAAAACAATTAGGTATAAATGCCACTGATAATATCACTAAGTTGCTCAACAACCTTGATGTAAGACTAGTACACAGACTTGCAGGCTTTAGTGATAAAGCCCTGTTGAAGTTCTTTGTTGAAAAAGGCACACCGGGCTCAAATAACAGTAGTTTGATGATTCCTGATGAAAGTTATCAGGTATTGTTGTATGAAAATCAACCAAGTTTCAAACTTGTATATTCTGGAGTAGTCGTACAAAAAACTACTAACGGATATTCAGTATTCGGCAATAGTCAGAACAGTGCCTATTTCAGAACATTGCGTCCTATCATCAGCGGACCTAAAGACAAAATCACAGTACAAGACTTGACTGTACAGGTCGCAATAGATCATTATCAGTCTGAAATATTAGTACCTTATGGAACGACTTATTATACCATAAATGATGTATGTCAATTCTTGATCGATTATGGTGCATGGTTAACTAGCAGAGGTGCAATATTTGATGATCAAATACAAGATGTAGTAATCAACTGGAATCAGATGGCTGCTGAGTTCCTATATTGGACACAGATAGGATTCACTTCAGGTAGCGTGATAACATTAAATCCTTCTGCCAAGAAGTTATCAATCGATAAAGAAAATTATATTGTTCAACCGTTGACTTACAATCAAACAAATTTTGTGTTGAATAATAATTTATATCCAATACAAAATAAAGATTTGTGTATTGAAAGAGATTCAACATATTTTTCTATCAAACCATTGAACGAAGGTGATGCTATAGGTTATGGACAATTCAATCTAAGCAACATCGAACATGGTATCGTGTTCCAAAACGAGACATTGTTCAATGATGTGATCTATAATCTAGTATCAGGTTTGAGACAGAGCCGTATATTTGTTCGCGGAACTAAGAGTGCAGAGTGGAACGGCACTGTATTTGCTTCAGGATTTATCTATAATCAAGACAACATTCAAGAGTGGACTGGGGATCTCAAATATACTAAGGGTGAGATCGTCAAGTACAAGAACAAATATTTTACAGCACTAGAGATCATTCAGCCTAATCCTAAGTTCAATCAGAATCAGTGGAAGGTAACTGATTATGATGAGATACAAAAAGGATTGTTGCCTAACAGTAGCACACGCAGTTTCGAAAGCGCATTGTACTATAACAGCGATTCAGCCAACTTAGAGACAGATGCCGATCTGTTATCATTTAGTTTGATCGGTTTCAGACCAAGGGAATACATGGCAAGCGCAGACTTGACAGACATCACTCAGGTCAATGTTTATAAGAACCTAATCAAAGAAAAAGGTACTTTGAATTCTGTCAAGGCATTCAAGGGCGCAAACTTGCCACAGGGTGGTATCGATTATGATGTCTATGAGAACTGGGCTATATTGCAAGGTACATTCGGTGGTACACTAAACGATAATTTCATTGAATTCAAATTGAATGAGAGTCAGTTAACTGGTAATCCAGGCATCATAGGATTGACTAATGGCAATGATGTGCCCGATGCACAACAATTAGTTCCTCTATACAGTTTATATAACTATGGTAGACCTATAACGACTCCTTACATATTACCTACTTTAGCGTTAGATACACCTAACAGAGTATATCCAAACGCAGGATATGTAAACATCGATGATGTCAAGATGTCAGCATACTTCTACAGCAATTTACCGACCGCTGTAGATAAAAATGGCATAGTTGTACCGTTAGGTAATTTTTATGTCAATGATTTTATATGGATCGCTGATTATCAATCAAACTGGCAAGTATTGACTCCTGCTAGTGTCGGTCAAGTATTACAAGTTCGTAGCAACTTAAACGGTACTTGCACGGTAACATTTAAAGAAGAGCATAACCTATCACAGTATGATATCTTTGCCATCATCAATTTTGATACTGCTGTGAATGGATATTTTGTAGCAAACACTATCATCAATCCTAGACAGATATTAATCACACTATCATTGCCAGGATCAACTAAAATATTGACTGGTCAAGGTATAGGATTGAAATTTGGCACACAGCGAGTGGAACAACCCGGAGATGTGAATTCACTACCATTGACTGATACTGAATTCGTCAAGAACAAAGTATGGGTAGATACTAATACTGACGGTAGCTGGGCAGTATATTTGAAGAGCATCAATTATCTGTATGATAATGAATATTATCAGCCAAGTAGTATCAATTTCGGTAATGCAGTAGCATATGATTCAGATGTTGGTTATCTATTCGCTGATAGCGGTGAAGGTGATGTTTACAGATATAGCCTAGATGTCATCACAAATGAATATACAAATACTGAAACATTGTCAGGAGATGCAAGTTTTGGTACAGCGGTCATACATCAAGATAATCTGTATGTGATCAGCCAACCTACTACAAGCCCTAAGGTAGAGATTTATACATTAAACAACACAACAGTAAGTGACGAATTAGAGTTGTATCAGTTGATATCTGCTTCATCAGAATCAGCAACATCAGGTTCAACTAATTTCGGTAGCAGTTTAGCATTGTCTGGTGATTTGAATTGGTTATACATCAGCGATTATAATGAAACAACACCTGTTGCAAGAAACAAGGTTCATGTTTATCGTAGAAGAAATATAGAAACAGATGCTGGAAGTTTTGTATCTGGAGCCACATATCAAATCACTGAAGTAGGAACAACAGACTTTACTGCAATAGGTGCAGTATCAAACGAAATAGGTATATACTTCAGAGCCACCGGAGTTGGATCAGGTACTGGTTCTGCTACACAGTGTGATTATCAGTACATGACTACTATAAACGGTCCGTCAACAGTTGTTGATAAGTTCGGCCACTCAATTAGTACAAATCATTATGGTACGACATTAGTTGTCGGCGCACCTAATGTTGATGAAGGTGCATTAGCAAATTATGGTAACAGTTACATCTATGACAGATTGGTACAAAATATTGAGATCAATCAGGCATACGATGAAGATACTCCTGCTACATTCACTTTGATATGGAGCCCAAATCCTCTATTACCATTGACAGTAACCAAGAATAGTATATTAGTAGACAGTTCATTATACTCAGTATCAGGTACTACTTTCACATATAGCGGCGAGTTTGATTACGGTGATATATTGACTATCGGCGGCAGTGAATTTGTATTAGTACAAACATTGACTAACGAGCAGACACCAAGAATAGGTGTGCAGTTTGGATATAGCCTAGATGCTAACAATTTTGGTACTGAGATATTAGTAGGTGCTCCGTTCTACTTGAGCGCAACTAACGCAGAAGGTGCTGTGTTTAGATATACTTGTGGTGGCGCGAGATTCGGCACTGTGATAGGTGTTGAAGAAGTTGATGTCACTACAACTAGACAAATATTAATAAATGGTTTCTTAGTCACTATACCTGCAGGTAATGCTACTGTAGCGGCGACAGCAATCAACACAGCCAATGTGCCTAATGTTATCGCATCGGCTCAAGAAGACAGATTAGTGATCACGCTAGCAAATCAAAATCTTGCAAATATCAATCAAGAGTTGTTAGTCTCAACTAATAATCCAGTCACATTAACTGAACTTGGATTAAAACTTTACACTCAAACTCAAATCATAAGTTGCCCACATCCAGTAGGTGCTAGCCAGTTCGGTACGACAGTTAAGTTCAATGAATTCAACAGCGTAGCGGTAAGCGCACCAGTAGGTGATAGATATACATTAACTACTTTTGATTTCGTTGATGACAATATAAATGACAACGATACTATTTTTGATAACAACTCAACACAATTTACTGATGTATTCGACAATGCTGGCGCAGTATACATTTTCGATTATCTAGGCAATTACAACGAATCGTTGAACAACATAGGATCATATACATATGGTCAAAGTGTTAATGCTAAGAATCTAGAATATGGCGCACAACCAACTTATGGTTATGCGTTAGACTGGAACGAAGATAGAATTGTGATCGGCGCACCTGGTTTCAGACCTACTGTGATAGATGGTCAAGTAGTGACTTACATCAACAATGTAGGTGAACAAAACTGGACAGTGTTTAGACAAACTAGCCCAGTCGTTGATATCGACCGTGTTGAGAATCTACAGATATTCGACGCCGAGACTAATAATACTTTAATAAACCTAGATTATATCGATCCATTACAAGGCAAAATCTTAGGCGCTGTAAGACAAAACATAGATTATATCAGCAACATTGATCCTGCAGGTTATAACAATACCAACGCAGTAGCACCTAACTTAGTATGGGGCGCAGATCAAGTTGGTAAGATATGGTTCGACACAACTAACATTAGATTCTTAAACTATCATCAAAATGATAATGAATATAATGCAAGATATTGGGGACAATTGTTCCCAGGCAGTGATGTTGCAGTATGCACATGGGTAGCAAGTACTGTACCTCCTACAGCATATCAAGGTCCTGGCATACCAAAAGATATATCAAGATTCACAGTACAAACAGCATTGAATTCAAATAACACTGTTGTTCCCGTGTACTATTTCTGGGCTAGAAATACTGGGGTTATAGCACCTAACAAAAATCTAGCAGATATCAATATCGCCAACTATATCAGCAATCCACAAGGTTCTGGTATAAGTTATCTTGCCCCATTGTCAACAAACATATTTGCTATCTATAATTGCAAACCATTCATCAACGCTAACAGTAGTGTATTGCATGTTGGATTCACTACAGGTCAAGAAAACAATCCAGCACACCAGCAGTTTGATTTGATTAGAAGCAACTTTGCTGATGATTTCTTGCCTGGCGTACCCGGCTCATTTGGTATCACACAACCAGAATCATTGTATGATAGATTCTTAGATAGTTTCAGTGGTGTTGATGAATCAGGCAACTCAGTACCTGATCCGTTCTTACCTAAGGCTGTACAATCAGGTGTGTTAGCAAGACCAAGACAGACTTTCTTCTATGACAGATTCGCGGCATTAAAGAATTATTTGCAGTATGCCAATAGCATAATGGAGCAATATCCTATAGCCGAGATCCGTTCATTTGATTTCTTGTTTGAATCAGGCACATATTATGACACAGCAGATTATTGGGAATATGTAAACTGGTGGGCAGTCGGCTTTGACAACAACACACGATCAGTATTGCAAGTTCCTGTATACGCCGATCTATCAACATTGAATGTTGCGGCAGGTACTATAGTAACAGTATCTAAGAACGGTTTAGGTTTAAGTGAAACTTATATCTATGATGGTGACAATGTTTGGACTAGAATAGGCCTTGAAAACGGTACTATCAGATTCAAATCTGAATTATATGACTATGATGCAGGTGGATTTGGATTCGGTGGCACATTCTACGATACAGATAGTTACGATGTGTTCCCAAGTCAGCCTACACGCTGGATCATTAGATCATTGAACGAACAGATTTATACTGATGAATTGTTGATTCATAGAAACAAGAGCCTCATATTGATGTTTGAATACATCCAAGAAGAGACTATTGAAAATCAAAATTATCTGCCATGGCTAAACAAGACATCATTAGTAGATGTCTCACATAAGATTCGTGAATTGAAACCATTGCAGAATTTCATATCAGACAATCAAGAGTTCTTAAGTGGCTATGTCAATGAGACTAAGCCATATCATGTGGTCATCAAAGAGTTCTTATTTGATTATACCGGCGGTGATGTATATCCAGGTACTATCACAGACTTTGATGTTCCTGCAGAATATGATACTAACATAGATAAGTTTGTAAGCCCGCAATTAGTTTACAACAATACTGATACAGAATATGAATTCTTACCAGACAGCCCAATATGGAAGACTGAAAAATATAAAGAATGGTTTAACAATTATGGATTAAGCCTCACAGGTCAACCAGATTATCTCATGGGCGAATTGTTATCTTATGTTACTTTGGTAAGCAATTCTATCATCGTTGATAATGCTCAAGGATATCCAATCAACGGTACTATCAAGATCAACGATGAATTGATAAGTTATGCTAGCGTGAACAGAGCGACAGGCGAACTATCAGGATTAACGAGAGGTATCAACCAGACAACTGTATCAGTACACTTACCTGGCACTAATGTATACATGGATTTACCTCCTGTCATAGTGTTGGATGGCGGTAAGAACTATGCTAATCCACCAAGAGCATTAGCGATCATAGATACAAGCATATATCCAGAACCAAGAGTTCAGGCTCAGTTAGAAGTTACTATGAGTCTTGATAAGGTATCTACGATCAACATCATAAATCCAGGTGAAGGATATGCAGTAACACCTGATATCGTTATCGAAGAAGCAACCACATATACATTTGCTAGCGGTAATGTCAACATAGAAACAAACACTATAACATTAGATGCACCTACATTCGTTACCGGTGATATGGTAAGATATGTAGAAGGTACTACTAACATAGGTAACCTCGCTGACAATGAATATTACTATATCAATGTATTAGATTCAAGTCCAGTCACAATCATAGCACTATATGATAGTTACCTAGATGCTATAGAAGATAAAAACAGAGTTGAGTATTCTTCTCAAGGTTCAGGCACACAGAGTTTCAAGGTTGGTGCTAGAGCATTAGCGGTAACATCAAGCAGTCCTGTAAGAGAAAACAATATCACTATCAAGTTTGATAGAACAAGTTATGATACTCAAATCACAGACTGGGCTCCAAACTCATTCTATGCTAGCGAATTTGTAGGTTATTACCAAGATAGTTCTGGCTCAAGCATGTTGATGTCAAGCACACAGCCAGATATCAATAACATATTGTCAAGCGCCGGCGGGACCGTATTCCCAATCATCTCGGTGTCTAATAATCCTACAACGATCACTACTTCAGATAGTGCGGGTGTTGTATGGTCGGGCTTTGAAAGAAGAGTGGCAAGCACCGGACCGTTAGGTATAGAACTTGCAGTAGAACCAAGCATAAGCAATCCTTCAGGTTCTACACTAGGTATGACGGTCAATATGCCAGTGAAGTTCTCTAGTGCTAGCGGTGGCTTATCAGCAAATACTGTCTATTATGTGAGTTCTATCACAAGTTTAACAAGATTCTTTGTCAGCGCAACACCTGATGGCGCACCATTAGTATTAGGTCCGTCAGGCCCTGAAGACATGAAGTGCTATACTGCCAAGGTCACTAATGCTGCCAGAATCACTACAGCATATCCTGGTATTAGAACAGTCACAGGTACTAACTCAAGCAACAATACTGTCATCGTTCCATTGAATCCTATAGGCACAGGTGGCGCGACTGGTCTATACTTGAATGCACCGGTAGTGTTCACAGGCAATGTGTTCGGTGGTATCGAAGAAAACAAGATTTATTATGTAGTATCGGTACTAAGTTCCGAGTCATTTACCATCAGCGAGAACACAGATTCGACATATATCAGAGTTACTGCTACTGATGCATTTGGTAATATCGGAGTCGAGACTACCAATGGATTAGAAGTAGGTGATGCTATAGTATTTGATACGATGTATGTCGATAACATTGCAGTGCCTAATTTCGGTGGCATCAGTCCTAAGACGATTTACTATGTCAAGGAGATCGGTGTAAACAACACGATCACTATCAGCACTACACCAGGCGGAGCAGTATTCACAACTACTACTCAGACAGCAGGTTCTGGTAACTATTGCTTCATCACAAGTCAATCAAAAGTTGTCGATCTGTCAGCGGCTAGCGGTAGCATGATAGTCAATATATCATTACCAGTAAGTCCTGGTCAAGTGAATGGTCAGAAGTTCACATTCTATCCATCATCAACCAATTATGCTGATATCACGGGATCTAAACTGATTTATGGTAATCTTGCGACTAAGACTATAGAACAGACATTGGTAGATAACACAGTAGCAATAACTGGAAACGCTAGCCAACTTTACAACGGATTCTCATTCACAGTTAGCGATAACATAGGTGAGTTAGAAACTAATAATACTTACTATGCTTATGATGTGGGTAAGATCCCATTCGTATGTATATTAAGCACAGATAGCACTGTAACTTTTGATGCCACATTTAATGGAAATGTGATGACAGTATCTAACATCAGTGGTGGAAATCTATATCCAGGAAGTGTGTTCACGGGAACAGAGATAGAAGATAATACTTATATCTTGTCAGGTCCAGGTGGAAACGGTGACTATATCATAAACAAACCATATCTACCATCAACATTAGGAACAGACCTAGCCGCAGATAATGGCACAGTAACATTGTCATCAGATTATAACACAGATAACATATATGTAGGTATGCCATTCACATTCACAGGTGGTCTAGTATTCGGTGGATTAGAACTGGATACTGATTATTATGTGAGACATATCATTGATAGTTCAACATTCACTATCTCTGAGCAAAAGAATCAAGGCGCATTGAACCTAGTCACAGGCGCAGGATCGTTAACTGCTAAAGGCAGTGCATCGTTCAAAGTTTATCAAAACATGGGCGATCTAGTATTCAATAAAGATTATCAGATCAGGCAAGTAGGTACAGGTAACTGGGACGATGTTGGTTCAACTTTAGTCAATGCTGGATCGTTTGTGATCGGAAATACTTATATCATCAACAGTTTAGGTAATACTGATTTCACTGCTATAGGTGCAGAAGCAAATGAGATTGATGTAATATTCGTAGCCACTGGCATTGGTTCAGGCACAGGCGATGCTTATGTTGCAAACTTTACTTGCAACAATGTTGCACAAACAGGCACAGGACAAGCAACAGTTATATTGAATGATGAATCAGGCAATGTCACTATGACACAAGAGATCATAGCAGATCCTATATTCGATATTGGTTATGTTCTAGGCGGATATAATGTATTGATAGGTTCAGGTGGTCTAGGATTCACTCAGAATAATACTATCACTATACTAGGTAATGATTTAGGCGGAACTAGCCCAACAAACGATTTGACTTTGACTGTATCAAGAATTAATCCTATAGTGCCAGGCGCATATAGTTGGTCATTGCCAGTCACTAGTGACGGTGCTATCACTAAGTTAATTACTGAAGGAACACCTATAGGTGAAACTGCTGAATACTACTTGAAGGTAATCAACGCGACCACATTAGAAGTTTATAATGATCCGTTATTCCAAGAACCAGTCAGCGGGGATGATTTCACATATAATGGTTATACATTGACTACATCATCTAGTACTACTTCAGGTAACGCTATAGTAGTGACAAGCACTGCAGGATTCTCAGTCAATGATCCAGTCGTCTTTACTGGAACAACATTACCGACAGAAATAGAGATGGGTGTTGTTTACTATGTGAAGACAGTTGACACTCCATTATTAAACACTATAACTATCACAGCTAATCCGGGCGGCGCACCGCTAACTATAATAAGCGGGCAACTCACAAACATGACTGTAGCAAGAGCAGGCTCATTCATGACGTTGCCAGAACCGTTCTATTTCGATCCAAGCATTGTGAGATACAATAACAGAGTCTATATCTGCGTAGTATCAAACAATGATCCAACATTCGTGTTTGGTAAGTGGGAAGAATTGAACGCAGGTGATCGCAGATTGAATGCACTTGACAGAGCAGAAGGTTGGTATGCACCTAGCATCAACATGCCTGGTCGTGATTTGACACAGTTGTTCACTGGATTGGTCTATCCTAACACTACATACAAGGGCAATGAATTCAATCCTGATGAGCAGTATCCACTAGATACACAACTCATCAATCAATCATTCAATGCAACTAATGTAAACATACCTGCTATAACATTTGATGGTACGAATTATGTAGCACCTGCAAATCTACCTAATTACTCAGGTGTGATTGCCGACATTGAGATACAAAATGATTGGTCATTGTTCAAATTGGCAGACGAGACATTATCTATAACTGATATCGCCAAACAAGATAACAATTATGTTATGACATCATCAAATAGCGCGATTCCATTATTCACTAGTGATGATCAAATGACATGGAGAACAGATTCATTCTATATACCGTTTGGTACTAGTGCGAATTTGATCGATTTCTTCAAAATAAAGATGATCGCCGCAAATCAGGCATTCAAGGCAGTAACTTATCACAATGGTTTATGGATAGCAGTAAATCCAAATATTGTCACAAGTACTGATTTAGTCAACTGGCAAGCAAGATTGCCTGCTGTAGTATCCACAAATAGTTTGAATGATGTTTCTTATGTTACGGCTTCAGGATTCAATGGATTCATCACTGTAGGTAGCACAGCAACAGGTGGTATAATATATAGAAGCCTGGATGGACTAAATTGGAATCAGGTATCAGGTACATTCAATAGAGCATTCAATGCGGTAACTTCTGCGTTTGGTAGAATCTATGCTGTAGGTAACCAAATAATCTCTTATAGTACTAATGGTACTACTTGGACTGACATAACAGAGACAGGTATAGTTTACAATGATGTATACTTTGCAAACGGTGTATTAGTTCTTGCAGGAAACAACGGTGTCGTAAAGAGATCAAGTGATGGATTAAACTTCACGACTGTAACCACTGGTGTAACAGAAAACTTGAACAGCGTGATATATGTACAAGAAAAGAATGAATATACTATAGTCGGAGATAATAACACAGTATTGCAGACCGGCGATATAGCAAGTACTCCCGTATATTGGAGCAACACTAATGTGTTCCAAGAAAGACAGAGTGAATATGTTGTACAGGGTGATCCGTTCATGTTTGGTTATGGTCCAGAAGAAATGGTTCCTGGCATCGTATCAGATCAATTAGTGATGACTGTAAACACAAGACCTGGCACTAACTGGCCAGCAAGTGAATATGCACATGTTGGTTATAAAGTTGTATCACTTGAATTAGATTTAGAAACATCAAACGAATATGATTTCAGTTCTGCCACGCAGACTCCTGCGCAGATCAATGTATTCTTGTTGACAGATGGATTAAGTGTGACATTGTACGAGAACAATGATTACACTGTCAATTGGTACAATAAGATTGTAACATTGATCAATCCTTTGACATCAGGACAACAATTACGCATAGATGTTTACGAGATCGGCAATGGCGATCAGTTAGTCAAATCAAATACTGACAACGATCCTATAGAGATCAATACAACTACAGGTTTTGATGAGATATCACTTGATTGCAACTATACTAATTTAGATTACAACGGCGGTGGTATCGTACAAGTTGATACTGATGGTGTGTTTTATACAGAACCAGCAGTATTCTATAACGGACAGAAGTTAGTACCTGGATTAGCGAACTATGTTATCGCTACTAGCGCAGTCAATAACTCTGTCACAGTATTCAGCACAGTTGGTTTAGCATCTGATCAAAGAGTCACTTTCAGCGATACTATATTCGGTGATATCACTCCATTGACAAGTTATTATATCGATCAAGTGTTGTCACCATCTACATTCACTATCAAAGATCAGTTTGGTAATCCTGTGACATTGACAGGTGCTACAGGAACGGCAATATTTGTCACACAAGACTATGCGGCTATGCCTGCTGATAATCAGATCAATGCTAAGATCGTATTTGCAGATCATTATGATCCAGAGACAGATTATATCTCATATTCATTCTTTGGTGAAACACAACCTATACAGTATGGATATACAGTACCTCAAACACAGCAGTTCTTGGGTAACGGTTCAGTTGGGCCATACACATTAGTCAATAATCTAGAAGGCGATAATCCACAAAATGCTATCGTTGAAGTAAATGGCGAAAGAAGAAGTCCTACAGAATATAATGTAAACTATACAACATCAACATTAGTATTCAATTCATTGGCTCCAAGTATATCAGATACTATTGCTGTGACTACTTACAATGATACAGAAAGACAATACTTGTTCACTAACGAATATACAGGACAGCAAGTATCACCTATATCATATGTCAATAATGTAGTGATACCTGCAACAGTAACTACAAGCATACCTCACAACTTATCAGATAACGATGTAGTGAGAATCGAAGGAGTGCAGGGTTCTGTACAGTTGAATGGTCAAATGTTTACTATCAATGTATTAGGTCCTAACGAATTTGCATTGTACGAGTATATCGCAGATGTACCATATACTGCATCAGTTCCATTAACTGATGTCAACACTTATGTGAGTGGCGGTTATGTTTCATTACATCAAAGTTATGTGTTGTACAACAAGACAGCAACTGCCAGCGATAGCGAGTTCATAACAGTTGGTAAAGTGACAGGATTAGTAGAAGGAACACCAGTATACTTCACAGAAGATGGTATCGATCTTGGTAAGCCAACAAACATACCGCAAATCATTGCTGGTCAGAAGTATTATATCAAACAGGTTGTTGAGATCGATAGCCTCGATGATAAGTTTAGCATCACTGAGACTAGAAACGGTGTCACAAAAACATTGTCAGTACAAAGTGGATTGAACATCAAGGTCACACAATGGGAGCAGACTAATGTTGACAGATTGTGGGTAACGGTTAACGGCAAGCGTGTTGCAAGCAGTAATCTAAAACTTCATGATGCTAACGAAGTATGCATATTGACTGAAGTATTGCCTAGCGATGATGTCATCATCACAAGCATGATGCCTTCATCAACACCTGATCAACAGACTTATCTACAGATCGTCAATGTTGCAGGACAAGCGGATGTATACCGCGCAAACACAGAGACAAGAACTTGGTTGCGTGAGGCAGTAGGTGAATATAGCACTTCTATAAAAGTAGGAGATGCTTCAAAGTTGACAAATACTGTGACTCAGGAATCAGTAACTCCTGCTCAAGATTTTGGATATCATAAAGTACCATTGATCGCTAACAGACTAGACTTAATACAAGTCACGGTATATAACGACACTAAGGGTCAGTATATAGATCAGGATTATCTGATATTGAGTTCAAGTGGTCAGGGAGCATTCGTATCGATACAAGCAGGTGTCTGGATAGAAACCGGTGATAATTTAACCATCACTTCATTAGAAGGTAAATTGTTATATGTCAACGGTGAATATATGCAGATATTGAATGTCGATGAAGAAGCCAACATAATAAGCGTACAAAGAGGCGTATTAGGATCGATCATTAGTCCAAATATACCGATATACACGACTGTGTTTGGTTTGCTTGAATACAACAAGATGACAGCATCTAACTATATTAGTGTATGGAACCCTATCCCGGGCATATATAACGAGACACAAGGAGATCCATTGCAGATCGCTGATACTGCAGGGGCAAGATTCTTAAAAGTGGATGTTACTTAAATGATAAATAATTCTGTAGGAAAAAAATCGGAATCAGACGATAAAAAGCCGGAAATCCAGCCCAAGAAACCCAATGAAAATAACGGGGTTTATCTGTCGTCACATATAAAGATTTATGATCCTAACACAAAGGAAGTTTTTGTGCAAAAGAGGGCTGACGATTAATGATAACACTATCTTATAAGATTGAGGGATTTTTGAAAATCTATGATCCAAATAGTTTGGAAGTATTCGTAGATAAGAAAAATGCCATCAATTATGAAAATATGAGTGAGGCTCTTGCCGACACACTTAGCAATCGCGGGTTCGGCGAGATTTATCAGATGGCCTTCGGCAACGGTGGTGCTAGCGTAGACGAAACAGGTATCATTACATATCTGCCGCCCAATACAACAGGGCAAAATGCCGCTCTTTATAACGAAACCTATGCTAAGATCGTTGACGATACCAGCGTCTTCAACCAAGATCCTACAAGAAACAAGATGACTGTCAATCATACTTCAGGTAGATTGTACACAGATATCTTAGTGCAGTGTTTGTTAGATTACGGTGAGCCTTCAGGTCAAGGGGCATTCGATAACAGCACACAGACTGACTCAGATTACATTTTTGACGAATTGGGATTACTTGCAAATTATGGAACTGACAGTGATGGAAACATCATAACACGATTGTTGACCCATGTCATATTCCACCCAGTGCAGAAATCATTGAACCGTCAAATACAGATTGACTATACAGTGAGAATACAAAGCCTCACAAATCAGATAACTTTGTGATGATAAATAAAATTAGCGGATAATAAACTATGGCATATACGATTGTTAAAAGCGACGGACAAGTACTTACAACCATCGCTGACGGACAAATTAACACAACAAGTACTTCTTTAGGGCTTCCTGGTCGTAACTACGCAGGATACGGCCAAGTGCTTGACACTAATTTCGTGCATGTCTTAGAGAATTTCGCAGACAGCACTCCTCCCCCAAATCCAATACGCGGTCAGTTATGGTTTAATACCAACAACAATACCCTATGCGTATGCCCATCTGATGGCGAAACAGTTACTAGCAACTGGTTAGTATTGACTGCAACTAGTTCAACTGGTACTACAAGTTTCGGTAATGTCTCGATAGGTTCGGACTTGACAGTAGGCGGTGACATGTCAGCAGCCGGTAATCTGTCTGTTTCAGGTAATATCGCAACTGTAGGTCTTACAGCATCAGGAAATGTCAACGCAGGTAACATCAATTGCACGATAGCAAATGCTACTACAGTGTTGACTTCTGTGATCACGACCGGCGGAAACACTACTGCAGGTACTATCACAGGTACATGGTCTTTAGTAGGAAACTCCAGAATGGAAGCGACATACGCTGACTTGGCTGAGAGATTTGAATCAGAAACAGAATTGTCTCCGGGTACAGTAGTAGAATTGGGCGGTCAAAAAGAGATCAGAGCAGTACGCTATGAATTAAGCGAAGATGTGTTCGGGGTCATATCAAATACAGCCGCATATCTTATGAACGCAGGGGCAGGATCAGATAAGACTCACCCTGCTGTAGCAGTATCCGGACGAGTAAAAGTCAAAGTTGTGGGCACAGTAGCCAAAGGTGATCGTCTAGTAAGCGCGGGAGAAGGTACCGCAAGATCAGCTAAAAATGGTGAGGCCACAGCATTTAACACTATAGGACGAAGCCTAGAAGACAAGACTACCCTAGACTTGGGTGAGGTCGAGGCCATCGTCATAATAAGATAAATAAAACTATAGATTGATAGGAATTTAAAACATGAGTTACGCACAATTTAATTTGATTGAAGCAACAGACTTTAACACCTTGGTTGGAGGTAACCCTACCAGTACTGCTAATACATTGAATGCTACTTGGGCAACGGGTAGCGGTCAAGGTGGATATGGTCAGACTGCTGTAGCGAACGTCGCATCTGGTCAAGTTGTTGCCGCTACAAGTTGGGCTAGCCTAGTAAACAACACAGCAAGCGCCGCGGCACATCAGGGTTCAAGTATCACAAGCGTAACTGCTCCGGTAGCAGGTGGTCTAGTAACTTATATCGCCGCAATTCCTACAAACTTACAAACAATTTGGGCAAGCAAAGGCAACGCCGCGGCTCAAGGTACTACAAGTTCAAACACACAGACAACAGTTTCAGCATGGACAGACTATGCGAACTTCACATTCACTTGCACATTCGCAAACGGTGATGCCGCTCGTTATTTCTTTAATGCAGGCGGTCAGTTGAAGTTTTCAGCCTCACACTCAAATACTGAAGCAGGTATCAATGCTGCCATGAATACATTGGCAACTGCATGCGGTACATTGAACATCAGCGGGCAGAACTCAGGTTCACGCACAATCGCAGGTACATCATACACTGGTGTAACAAAGACAGGCGGTAGCGGTTCAGCAACAGTCTCAACTAACTCAGGTTATTTCGGACTAAGCACTGGAAACACAACAATCTTTGACCAAGATTCAGGTACAGCACCATACACTACTACTGTTCAGATTCAATATCTAGCAAGAACTAATGGTGTACAAGGTTCAAATGGTGACAATGGTTCAGTAGTTACAGTACACTGCTTGTTCGACAAGATCAGCGGTAACGGTACTTTAGGTAGCGGATCAAGCGTCACTTGTACTTTAGTTCCCCCATCAACAACTAACATTGCAAATAGTTGGGGCACTATCACATTAGCCGGCTCTAACGTAGTATCCTGATCACCTAATTTTTAGCGCAGTCTAGCACCATATAAATACTCGGAAGAGAGGTTTATATGGATATCCAAAGTCTTCTATCTGAAGCAAAAGCAAGATTCGCACATAATTCCGCTAAAGATTACCTTAGGGAAAAATACAAAAACAAATTTCTAGTAGCCGATCAAAATGGTTTGTGGGTAGCAGACTCCACGACCATTACCTTTTTACAGAGTTTTGATAGTGAAAAGGTAATATTATTAGACACACATAATAGACCTGTAGAAGTCGATAGACTTTCTCTGTTGGATAAACTAAAATCTGTTTATCAAGAAAATATGGCAGCATATCTTAAAGAGTTTAAAGAGACAGAGACTAAACGATGACTAAAGGTGTATTGCTCTTCGCCTTCAATTCTCCAGAATACAATTACTATCACATGGCAGAATTCACTGCAAAGCGCGTGAACCACTTCCTCAATCTTCCAGTAAGCATAGTAACAGATAACAATTCTGTAGCGACTAGCACTGGTTATAAATTCGATAATGTCTATACGATAGACAGCGACCCCAATAATACTTTTCAGGGAAGAGTATGGTTGAACAAAGGTCGTTACCGCAGTTATGAACTTAGTCCCTACGATGAGACAATATTGTTAGATGTGGATTATGTAGTAAACAGCGATTCATTATTAAAAGTTTTTGATGTCATGGATGATTTCTGTTGCCACGAATCAATAAATTTTTTGATGAATGAGTATGATAAAAAAGAACATTTAGATTTCTCAAATGATTTGACGATACCTGCATTATGGGCTACAGTAGTAGGCTTCAAAAAGACAAAACGAGTACAAAATATCTTTGAATGTTTAAAGATGGTTCAAGAGAATTATCGTCATTATGGAAATATACATAAGTTCTCCTGTGACACATACCGCAATGACTATGGATTGACATTAGCACATAGGATAGTGAATGGTCACAGCGATGTTAGATCAGATATCATACCTTGGAATCTAACGCATATAGGACCTAAGACATTCGTTTATAAAAATAACGATGATGAATTTTGCACAGAATACACAGTCATTTATGACAAGTGGATGCGCGGTAAGATCAAAAAAGAATACATCATATTAAAAGACATGGACTTCCATGTGATCAATAAAGACATATTTGTGGAGTTAACAAAATGAACAAGGGCTTTTTAGTCTTAGCACAAAACACCACTGATGTCGATTATGTCAAATGCGCAGAAGTGTTGGCAAGCAGTATAAAGAGAACTATGCCACACGTGCATGTTTCATTACTCACAGACGATATAGAAGCGAGTCCTTACTTTGATAGTGTTATCGCATTACCTTACGGCGATCTAGCAAAAGATAGCAAGTGGAAACTGATAAACGATTGGCAAGTATATGAAGCCAGTCCATATGATCATACTATCAAATTAGAAGCAGACTTATTCATACCTCAAAATATAGAATATTATTTCGATGTTTGTTCACAACTTGATGTGGTAGTCAGCACTAACATCAGAAGTTACAATCAGAAATTATCTAATGTCAGATATTATAGAAAATTCATCGACAATAACAATCTTCCTGATTGCTACAATGCCATAACTTATTTCAAGAAAAGCGAAACTGCTGAATATTTTTTCAAGTTGGTCAGACATATATTTGAGAATTGGGATGATTATAAATCTTTACTGCAATGTAAAGTAGACGAAGAAGCGACTACTGATTGGGTATATGCCATCGCTTGCAATATCATAGGCAGAGAGAAAACAACGATGCCTATGTTTACCGAATTCAGTATGGTACATATGAAACAGATGATCAACCATCTCAAGACCGAAGATTGGACTAATGAGTTGATCTATGAAATATTACCTGATACACTAAGAGTCAATACTATACCACAAATGTATCCTTTTCATTATCATATCAAGGACTTTTGTAGTAAAATAGAAAAAGTATATGGAAAGACTTAAAGTAATAGAGATAAACGGGGTAGAATATCTAGTGGCTGAAGAGACTGTACCGGAACCCGTTGAATTTAGACTATACTACAAGGATGATGGTAGTGTAGACTTTTATACCTGCGAGAAACCAGAAGGCAAGTATATCATAATCGATAAGAATACTTTTGCCGAGATGCGCTACGATATCAAAGTAGTTGATGGTCATATCAAAAAGATCATTCCAGGTATGACTTACTCTAAACTTAAGCCGGACGATGAAGGTCAACCTACTGCAAAAACAGATGTTAGCGTGGTAGTAAATAGTGACTATACAGATCAACAAAAATGGAAGTTACATACACATGAGTTATGATATCGTAGATGTTGCAGAACTCGACTGCATTTACCTAAGTTATGATGAGCCACAAAAAGAAGAATTCTGGCTACAAATTCAAAACATGGTGCCTTGGGCAAAGCGTGTAGACGGTGTGAAGGGTAGCGATGCCGCACACAAAGCCGCAGGTGAAGCAAGTGATACAGAAAGATTCATATTGATCGACGGCGACAATATGCCGGACGAGAGTTTCTTCAATATTCAGTTAGACTTCACAGACAAAGATCCTAAATTCAAATTAGCACAGTTTCGTTGGAAGGCGATCAATGCTATCAATGGACTGCGTTATGGCAATGGTGGAATGAGCAGTTGGACTAAGACTTATGTGCGCGAGATGAAGACACATGAGCATCAGACTGAGGGCGATGTATCACGAATCGCTGACTTCTGTTTAGATAGCAAAGACAGCCTTTATTGGGCTATGTATGATTGCTATTCGACAACATATCCTAACTATACACCTTTCCAAGCATGGCGTGCAGGTTTCCGTGAGGGTGTCAAGATGTGCTTGAATAAAGGCGCAGTACCTACAGTAGAAGAATTCAAAGAGACAGTAGCAAGCAGAAACTTGAACAATCTTACTATCTGGCAGAATGTTGGCAGCGATGTCGAGAATGGTTATTGGGCTATGTATGGTGCAAGATTGGGAACATACTTAACTATGTTGAGTGAATGGGATCATACAAATGTTCAGTGGTTCGATAACTATCCTGAATTATGGAAAGAATATGCTGAAGGCAAAGATCCTAAAGTTGCTATGGAAGATGTAGGAGCGCACTTAGAAAATAAGTTAGGCTTGCCTATCTGCACATTGTCACCTGAGCAAAGCAAGTTCTTCAAGCGTCATTATAATAGTGATAAGCATAATCTAGGCCCATTAGTGACTGAGATGGATGTGATCAGAAGGATCGAAGGCTGGTAATGGCAGGAGAATACGATCAATTTGCTAGGGACATGCGAGACCGCTTAAATGCGGTCAGTCCTTCTTTATGCCTAGCAAAATGGCAACAGGTTAGTTTACACTTACCGCAATGACTAACACAGAGTTGTTATCATCCACCTACACATAAGATACCTGTAGAGTTATTAGAGAAACAACCAAGCGCACTACATAACACACCGCAGAAGATAGCAGAGCGCAAGATGATGATTGAGGGCAAACGCCCAGAAGGCTGTGCATATTGCTGGCGAGTAGAAGATGCACAGAGCGATGATCCTAAGGGACATTTAAGTGATCGTCACTATCGCAGTAGCGAATGGTGGAACGCACCTACATTTGATGAAGTCACAGGTAATCCTTGGGACTATGATGTGACTCCCCGATATGTTGAAGTGAACTTCAATCAAGCATGTAACTTCAAGTGCATGTATTGTAGTCCACATTTATCAACATCATGGGAAGAAGAAGTACGAAAGTATGGCGGATTCGTATTAGATAATTATGTTCATAATGATCTACCATCATTAGAACAAAAGGGACTCATGCCCATTAGAGTAGCACAGAAAGAAAATCCTTATGTCGAGGCATTCTGGAAGTGGTGGCCTACTATCTATAGAAAGTTGCGTGTGTTCCGCATGACAGGTGGTGAGCCACTCATGGATAAGAACACATTCAAGGTATTAGACTATGTGAACAATAATCCTCATGGACAACTTGAGTTGAGCATCACAAGCAACATGTGCCCGCCCGATCAGAAATTATTCGACAAGTTCCTTGAGAAGGTCAAGGCTATCGAAGAGTTGCGTACATATGAAGACAAGGAAAACTTCAATGAGTTCAGCGGAAATCACTGGTATGTAGACAAAGGCTTCAAGCATTTCTGGTTATTCGTATCACTAGACGGTGTGGGTCCACAAGCAGAATATATGCGTACGGGCTTAGAATTTGACAGGATGTTGAATAATATCAGGACTTTCTTGCGTGAAACAAAGTATACCACTGTGAGTTTCATCAACACCTTCAACCTATTGAGCATCCCTAGCCTATACAAGTTCTTAGAGATGATATTGGAACTACGCCGTGAGTTCGGTGGTCGTGCGCAGACAGAATTCACTATAGCACCCGAGCAAACTGAAACAGAAAAAGAGCATGGAATCGTGCATAAAGTTTACACACAAAAGAAGTTCCAAAGAGTGTTCTTTGACATTCCTATATTGCGCTTTCCGCCTTGGTTCAGCGTGACTAATGCCACAGAGAAAGAGATACAGGAAGTAGAGCGTTGCTTAAAGTTCATGGAAGATAATGTACAGGGTGATGATTACCTTGAGACATTCGAGGGGTTCAAGCCCTATGAGATTCTTAAAGTCAAGCGAGATTTGGCTGTGATGAAGGAATCTTTACCCCAAAATCAAAAGTCTATAAATAAAAGAAATTTCTATCTTTTCATTAAAGAGTTTGACAAAAGACGGGGCACTAACTTTTTACTCACCTTTCCTGAGTTTAAGAACTATTGGAAAGAGTGTGTGAAAGCATATACACAAAATTGAGGATAATATGGCAGGTAAAAGACCGGAAGAAACATACGCAGACTATAAGAAGCGAGTCATTGACATCGTTAGCGATAGTTATTGTGCAGCCAAGTGGCTAAACGCTACTATTTGGTTAGGCAATGGACAAACAGCAAGTTGTCACCACCCATTAGGACATCAGATTGATGCTAATGAGTTGAAAGATAACCCAACTGCTATTCATAATACTCCGCACAAGAAATTGATGCGTAAAATGATGCAGGAAGGTACTCGTCCACAAGAATGTGAATATTGCTGGAAGATCGAAGACCTAGGTCGCGGATCTATCTCAGACCGTGTATATAAGACTGCTGTACACCAAGAAGAGTATATCGCACAGACTGCCAAAGCAGACTGGCAAGAAAATACTATGTTGCGCACACTTGAGATCGCATTCGATAGAACTTGTAATTTCGCATGTTCATACTGCAATCCAAGTTTCAGCACGACATGGGTAAAGGATATCGTCAAGTTTGGACCATATCGTAACATCAACGGTGACGCCCGTAGTCACTTCATCAACAAGGCAGATCATGCTAAGCCATTGGCTGATGATGTGAACCCATATACACAAGCGTTCTGGCGCTGGTGGGAACAAGAGAATGGTCTTGCTGATAACCTAGAAGAGATTCGCATCACCGGCGGTGAGCCATTAATGGCTGCCGGTGTATGGAAGTTGTTCGAATGGTTCAAAGCAAATCAAGAGCGTGTAAAGAATCGTCCAGACGGTAAGGTCATGCGTTATGCTATCAATAGCAACCTAGTACCTAAAGATGACATCATGGATCGTTTCATTGAATTGAGCCATTATGTTCCTTGGCTAGAAGTATACACTAGTTGCGAAGCAACTGGCAAACATGCTGAGTATATCCGCGATGGATTCAATTGGGATATATGGTTGCGTAATCTAGAAAGATTACATACAGAGGGTAATGTCAAGCGTACACATATTATGATGACTATCAATAGCCTCTGCTTGGCAAGCATCACAGAATTCATGACAGAGATCATGAACTTCAAGCGTAAGCATGATTCAACATATCCAACTATGTCGTTGAACATCTTGCGTTTCCCAAGTTTCCAGAGTTGCGCGATGTTACCAATGGAGATTCGTCAAAAGTATAGCGACAAGTTACAGAAGTGGTTGAATCATTATGTCCATCTTAACGAGAAGACTACGAACGGTGAGCCATTGTTGACTGCTATTGAGCGTGAGCAGACTCAAAGATTGATCGACTATCTTGACGTCATCAAGACTCCTCACAAAAATGTTAAGGATCCTGAACAGAATAAGCGTGACTTCAAGCAATTCTATAGTCAGTATGATATACGCCGTGCTAAAGATTTCCGTGCTACATTCCCGCAGGAGTTTGTTGATTGGTTTGACAGCATAGAAACTGAAGTGCCAACTAGCGCAGAAGTGATTACTGGTAATTATCGTCCTGGCATGGACTTAGTACCAGAACATCCACCTGAAGATCCTAGCAAGGAAGTGTTCGTCAACCCTGACTTAGAAAATGACAAATAAGATAATTCCAATATGGGGTGATGATGCGAAGCCAGCAAAAGACAGTCAAAACAAAGTCTTTTGCATGGCTCCATGGACGCACACATACATAAGTCCACAAAGCGAACGCAGATTATGTTGTGCTAGCCGTGAAGAACATAGTTTTCAAAAGCAATATATCGATAGCAGTAATGACGAGCGTTATGGTGCAGTAAAGGATAGTGAGACATCACTAGACAAATATAGACCAATGTCATTGAAAGAACATTGGAACAGCCCATATATGCGTGATATCCGTGTAAAGTTAATGCGCGGAGAAGAGATTCCACAATGCGATGTCTGTAATAAGAATCTATTGATGGAAGGTCACAGTTATCGCGGGTGGTTCACAGGCACACTATTCAAGCATAAGATACAAGAGGCATTCGACAAGACTGATGATACAGGTTACACTACTATGGAGCCTATATCATTCGATTACCGTTTCAGTAATCTATGTAATTTCAAATGCCGCATGTGCGGTGAGCAACTAAGCAGTTCATGGGAATCTGAAAAGAAGATCAACAATATGTGCACTCCCAAGAATCAACCATTCATGGTCCCAGAGATCAAGACTGCTATGGAGAAGTTCCAGACTGAGGTTGTCGAGCCTGAGTTTCGTGATGCAGTAAGTCGCGGTATCGTTGAAGAAATGTACTGGGTAGGTGGCGAGCCATTGATGTATGATGTGCATTGGTGGACATTGGAAGAAATGTTAAAGAATGGTAGCGCAAAGAATTGTTTCATGCGCTATAATAGTAACTTAAGCCGTGTTCAATTTGGTGATAAGAACTTATTTGATTATCTACCGCATTTCAAAGATTGGATGATGTGCGCAAGTATCGACGGCACAGGTGAGATCGTTGAATATATACGAACAGGTTTTAAATGGGATCGTTGGTTAGAAAACTTCAAGCGTGGTTGTGAATTGCCCGGTGGCAGACAAAAGATGGTATTAGATTTGACTATCACAGCGCCCGGTATGTTCGCATTGAAAGATTTGTTTGACTTGAGCAACGAGTTGGGAGTGAAGATTGAGACAAAGATCACATTCGCGTTCCATCCCGATATCATGTGGAGCCCAACTAGTTGGCCTAGAGAAGTGTTGAATGAAGTATGCGATGACATACTTGATTATATCAGACCTAAAGCAGATGAATGGCGTCATGGTACTTTGATCGCTAACTTAGAAGCATTGAAATATACTAGAAAAACACACGAAGAAGAATGGCCCGACACATTCCGCCAAGCGGCAAAGAACGGTAAAGGTTGGGTTCATAGACTAGAACAGATACGCGAGGCTAAATTAACATTGCGTGATATCTATAGCCGTCATCCTAAATTGTTAGAATGGTGGGATAAGATATGAGTAAAACATTATGTGTGCTACCTTGGATGCATCTAGCGACACACCCTAACGGTGGTGTCAGCCTTTGTTGCCGTAGCAATCATAATGATGCAGTTAGTTGGGCTAAGAAACAAGGTACTAACAGCCTTGTTACATTAGATAATGACAGCCTCGATGATGTCATCAACAGCGATAAGTTTATCAAAGTAAGACAAGATATGATCGACGGCAGACGCCCTGTCGAATGTGAAGGATGCTGGCGTGACGAAGATGCAGGACTAGAAAGCAAAAGACAGTACGAAAACAAACGCTGGGCACATATCATAGATCAACTTGAGAAAACATCTTTCATCAAAAGACCTAATTATCGTTATATCGAATTGCGTCTAGGCAATGTATGTAATAATGCCTGCTTGACTTGTAACAGTTATAGTAGTAGCAAATGGTATCCAGATGAAAAGAAAATAAGCAAAGACTTACCTTGGTTCGTATTAAGACCTGTAGAGAACTTTAAGTGGTTCGAAGATCCTGAGTTCTATGACGAGTTGACAAAGTATAGCGAAGGTGTAGAAGAAATATACATCAATGGTGGTGAACCCACATTGATCAAAGCACATTTCCGTTATCTACAGAATCTAATCGATAATGGTACAGCACAAAAAGTACATCTTGTATATAGCCTAAACATGATGGATTTTCCTGATAATCTGATAGAATTGTGGAAGTCATTCATGAAAGTCACAGTCAATGCAAGTATCGATGATTACGATATCAGAAACTATTATATCAGATATCCTACACAATGGGATGAAACTGTCACTAGCATAGAGAAATTAAACAAAGTAGATAATGTATATTGGCATGTTACGCAGACTGTAAGCATACTAAACATATTGAATTTGGATGTGTTAAATACTTGGCTAGAAACAAATTATAACAAGATACCTCATCACAATTATGTATTGTATCCAGACTATCTAAGTCTCGCCGCATTACCTGAGAGTTATAAAGACAAGATCAGGGATTATTATAAAGATAAATTGCATGAATGGCAGCGTAATGAATTGTATGCTAAATTAATGATAGAGCATGATCCCAAGTTATTGACGAAGGCAAGTCAGTTCATCAACGCAGTAGACAAGGCAAGAACTTTAAGTTACAAAGATTATATACCAGAATTAGGTGAAATATTATGAGCGTAGAAATTCCAATTAAGATTCAAAACAGTTTTTGTGCGGCAAAATGGCTTATGGTCACTATGCATTTCGGTATGGGCGAGAACCACAGTTGTTATCATCCACCAATACATCGTTGGAAGCGTGAAGAGACTGATAAAGACCCTTCAGCATTACACAATACTGGACATAAGATTGAGCAACGCCGTCAGATGATGAATGGTGAGAAGCCTAAAGAGTGCTATTACTGCTTTGACATGGAAGCGATCAATCCCGATGTCATCAGCGACAGAAAGCGTTTCACTAACGAGCCTTGGGCTATTGAGCGCAGAGCAGAGATATTGAACGCACCTTATGACAAGCCGATCAATCCTAGTTACTTAGAGATTAGTTTCGCAAACACTTGCAACTTTGCATGTAGTTATTGCAGTCCGGGACAGAGTTCACGATGGGAGCATGAAGTTCGTAAATTCGGTAGTTATCCTATCGAAGATCCTACTGTGCATAAAGACAAGATGCACGACATGTTGCCGGAAGATGATAACCCATATATCGATGCGTTTTGGAAATGGTTACCTGACGCATATAAAGATTTGCGTTATCTAAGAATCACAGGTGGTGAGCCGCTTGCTACACGCAACTTCATGAAGCTACTTGATTTTGTAGCGACAAATCACAATCCTAACTTGACATTAGTTATCAACACCAACTTATGTGTACCTGAGAAGAATTTAAAGATGTTCTTTGAGAAGGCCACGACATTATTGAATGCTAAAACTATCAAGGGTCTTGAAGTTTATACAAGCATGGATACATGGGGACCTCAAGCAGAATATATTCGTGATGGTCTAGATGTAGCACAGTGGGAAGATACTGTGCGCAAAGTCAGCACAACATTCCATGTACCTATTCGTATAATGGTCACATTTGGATTGTTGAGCGTTTTCAACTTTAAGACATTTATTAAGAAAGTTATTGAGTTCCGCAAAGATGGTATTGATATCATGTTTAATTGCGCACGATTAGTTGATCCTAAGCAATTTGACTTACGCATATTGCCTGATAGTGCTGATAGTTATTTCGAAGATACAAATAACTTCATGAAAGAAAATGATAGTTTGATAAAGAGTGTTGAGAAAGAAACATGGGCAATGGTCTATGATTTCTGGAAAGCCCGCAAGTCAACTATGAATGATACTGAGCGTGAATGGCGAACAGATCAGTTCAAGAAGTTCACTACTGAGTACGATAATCGTAGAGATAGAAACTTCACTAATGTGTTCCCCGAACTTGATGGATGGATTTACTAATACATCATGGCATTAGAAAACGACAACTTTCCCGAGCATTTTTGTAGTGTTCCTTGGTTGCAGATTCATACCGAGCCTGATGGCAAGGTGATGCCATGCTGTTATTACAGCCATGATCATAGACATAAATTAGGTAATTGGAACGAGAGTAAGATCGTAGATATATTCCACAACGATAAGTGGAACCAGTTACGAAAAGATTTCTTAGAAGGTAAAAAGCCAGACGCCTGCACACGATGCTGGAAGGAAGAAGATAGCGGCATCGATAGTATGCGCAAGATTTTCAACAAACGCTATAGTCAATTTCCTGATCACACAAATCATAATAACTATGACAAGTATAAAGATATCATCAAATATACCAATAGTGATGGAAGCGTAGCCGGAATAAAATTAGCCACTATAGATATCATCTTTAATAGCCTATGCAATTTCAAATGCCGTAGTTGCGGCCCCGGTCTCAGCACAAGTTGGGCAGTAGAAGTGATGAAGATGGGATTACCCGTCAAAGCAAGTTTATTGACTAATACTAAGATACCGCATATGACTACTGATCTCATCGACATGGTCAATATGTGTGATGAATATACAGAGATACATTTTAGCGGTGGCGAGCCCATGATGCAAGAAGAACATTATGAATTCTTGCAACTATTGATAGACATGGGTAAAACTAATATAAAGATCAGATATAACACTAACCTAAGCGTCTATGAATTAAAACATTATAACGCATTCAAATTACTAGATAAGTTCTATAATGTATTCATAATAGGCAGCATAGATGCAATGGGTCTGCAAGGAGAATATATACGCAAGGGCTTTGATTGGCAACTCGCACAAGATTGGATCAAGGCTAGCAAAGAACAAGCACCAAATGCTAATTATGGTGTCAGTGCAGTATACAGCATCTTTAATTGCGAAGCGGCAATAGACTTACATAGACATATGTGCGAGAATGATATATTCACTAACAACAACGGTACTAAGTTTAATTTTAATTTGAATGTACTACATGCACCCATGTGGATGCAGACTACTATATTGCCTCCCAAGACAAAGCAAAGAGTATCAGAAAAGATATTAGCCCATCTAGAATATCTAGATCAGACACAAGTAAAGAATTACGATTACTATCACTATGT
>JACCDY010292444.1_pt1 | contig 27392 bp, 25 predicted proteins | sample 7446391 | NCBI WGS metagenome assembly JACCDY01 (sample SAMN15323451, study PRJNA562643) | freshwater metagenome | isolation source: river surface water | place: USA:Blue River Watershed | collected 2017-08-18 | reverse complement strand
AAGGAAAGCAAAGTGGCACGTTACCTCGGCCCCAAGGCCAAACTCTCCCGCCGTGAAGGCACGGACCTGTTCCTGAAGAGCGCCCGCCGCTCGATCGCGGACAAGGCCAAGTTCGACTCCAAGCCCGGTCAGCACGGCCGCACTTCCGGCCAGCGCACCTCCGACTTCGGCCTGCAGCTGCGCGAGAAGCAGAAGGTTAAGCGCATGTACGGCGTGCTCGAGAAGCAGTTCCGCCGCTACTTCGCCGAAGCCAGCCGCCGCAAGGGCAACTCCGGCGTGAACCTGCTGGCCCTGCTCGAGTGCCGCCTGGACAACGTCGTCTACCGCATGGGGTTCGGCTCCACCCGCGCCGAGGCACGCCAGCTGGTCTCCCACAAGGCCATCACCGTCAACGGCCTGCCGGTCAACATCCCGTCCTACCTGGTCAAGGCCGGTGACGTGGTGGCCGTGCGCGAGAAGTCCAAGAAGCAGAACCGCGTGGTCGAGGCCCTGCAGCTGGCCGCCCAAGTCGGCATGCCCGCCTGGGTCGACGTCAACGCCGACAAGGCCGAGGGCGTCTTCAAGAAGGTCCCGGACCGCGACGAATTCGGCGCCGACATCAACGAATCGCTGATCGTCGAACTCTACTCGCGCTGATTGGCGTGCCGCAGGCGCATGGGAGCCCGTTTCGGGACCCTGCGCCTGTCCCAGTTTTTCGTTCCTGGCTGCGGGGCACCGCGTCCGGGTGCTTCACCAGCCTTACCGGTGTAACGAGCCGGGGGTATTGAGAGGAAGTCTGAATGCAAACCAACCTGCTGAAACCCAAGTCCATCAACGTGGAGCAGCTCGGCGCCAACCGCGCCAAGGTCACGCTCGAGCCCTTCGAGCGCGGCTACGGCCACACCCTGGGCAACGCCCTGCGCCGCGTGCTGCTGTCCTCGATGGTCGGGTACGCAGCGACCGAGGTCACCATCGCCGGCGTGCTCCACGAGTACTCCTCCATCGATGGTGTCCAGGAAGATGTCGTCTCCATCCTGCTGAACCTCAAGGGCGTGGTCTTCAAGCTCCACAACCGTGACGAGGTCACCCTGTCGCTGCGCAAGGAGGGTGAAGGCCCGGTCACCGCCGCCGACATCCAGACCCCGCACGACGTCGAGATCATCAACCCCGACGCCGTCATTGCCCACCTGTCGCAAGGCGGCAAGCTGGACATGCAGATCAAGGTCGAGAAGGGCCGCGGCTATGTGCCCGGTACCCTGCGCCGTTTCGCTGACGAGCCGACCAAGTCGATCGGCCGCATCGTGCTGGATGCCTCCTTCTCCCCGGTCAAGCGCGTGTCCTACACCGTCGAGAGCGCCCGCGTCGAGCAGCGCACCGACCTGGACAAGCTGGTCGTCGAGATCGAGACCAACGGCGCGATCACCGCTGAAGACGCCGTGCGCGCTTCCGCCAAGATCCTGGTCGAGCAGCTGGCCGTCTTCGCCCAGCTGGAAGGCAGCGAACTCGCCGCCTTCGACCAGCCGGTGCAGCGCAGCTCGCAGCAGTTCGACCCGATCCTGCTGCGTCCGGTCGACGAGCTCGAGCTCACCGTCCGCTCTGCCAACTGCCTGAAGGCCGAGAACATCTACTACATCGGCGACCTGATCCAGCGTACCGAGAACGAGCTGCTCAAGACCCCCAACCTGGGCCGCAAGTCGCTCAACGAAATCAAGGAAGTGCTGGCCTCGCGCGGCCTGACCCTGGGCATGAAGCTGGAAAGCTGGCCGCCCGCCGGTCTGGACAAGCGATAATCCGCAATTCCGCACATTGGTGAACTGGCAGTACCTGATCCGGCTGCCTTTTAGATAAAGAAAGGAACACACCATGCGTCACGGCCACGGCCTCCGCAAACTCAACCGTACCAGCGAGCATCGCCAAGCGATGCTGCGCAACATGATGATTTCGCTGCTCACGCACGAAGCCATCAAGACCACCGTCCCCAAGGCCAAGGAACTGCGCCGCGTGGTCGAGCCCATGATCACCCTGGCCAAGGAAGATTCGGTGGCCAATCGCCGCCTGGCCTTCAACCGCCTGCGCGATCGTGACATCGTCACCAAGCTGTTCAACGAACTCGGCCCGCGCTTCAAGGTGCGTCCGGGCGGCTACACCCGCATTCTGAAGATGGGCTTCCGCGTCGGCGACAACGCGCCGATGGCCCTGGTCGAACTCGTCGACCGCCCGGAAATTTCTGCTGATCAAGCCGCCTCCGGCGAGTGATCGACGGGTTTTCCCGGTATACTTCTAGGTTCTGACGCGCGGTGGAGCAGCCTGGTAGCTCGTTGGGCTCATAACCCAAAGGTCGCAAGTTCAAATCTTGCCCGCGCAACCAAACCTCGGCTGAGGACTCAAGGTCCGAAGCCCACTAAACGCCCTCGATACCGAGGGCGTTTTTTTTCGTCCATCCCCGTGCGGCCTCTATGGCGCAGCGCATGCAAGAGGGGCGCTTCCAACGCACGGAAGGCCAGCCAGGACAGGAGGGCCGTGAGGCACAGGGTCAGCGCGTAGACGGCGGTGCCGCCCAGCAGACCGGACAGGCCGCTGGCCACCGTCGCCTTGAGCAGGAGCCCGCACAGCGGCAGGTGAAGCAGGTAGAGCGAGTAGGAGGCGTCGCCCAGGGCCAGCAGGCTGCGCGGCCAGTGCAGGCGGCGCATCTGGTCCTGCTGGCAGGCGCCGGCGAGCAGGAGCGCAAAGCCGCCCGCCATCACCATCGGCCCCCAGTGGGTCTGCTCCGCATCCGCCAGCGGCGGCGCGACCCCCATCAGCAGGCCCAGGGCCAGCGCCCACCGCCCCGCCCATTGCCGGCGCCAGGCCTCGTGCGCGGCGATCCCGAAGAGGAAGTAGAGGTTGGCGAGGCTGGTGTACACGCCCCACGCGTCGGGCAGCACCTGGCCGGGATAGCGGAACTGCGACAGGCACAGCCCGGCCCAGGCGAGCAGCAGGGCAGCGCCCCAGAAGCGGCTCAGGATCAGAATACTGAACAGGGCATAGAAGGCCACTTCGTGGAACAGCGTCCAGGCCACGTAGAGCGGCGTGTCGGCGGCAGAAAAACGCAGCAGCGAATAGGCCGACAGCCACTCGCGCCACCCCTGTGGCGTGTCGGCCCCCCTTCCCAGGCCGAGAGACACCATCACGATGAACACGGTGAGGTAAAGCCAGTAGACCGGGTACACCCGGGCCGCGCGCCGCCAGAGGAAGCCCGCCCATGCGCTGGGACGCCCGATGTCCGGCCGGTGCACATGCATGAGGATGAAGCCGGACAGGACGAAGAAGAAGTCCACGCCCAGCTTGCCCAGACCGGTCCAGCGCCCGAGCACCGCTTCCCCACCGTAGCGCGGCTCACCCATCATCAGGGACAGGTGGAACGCGGTGACGCCCAGGGCGGCCAGGGCCCGGCCGGCCTGGATGGGCGCGATCACCGCGCCGGCGGTGGGCGGCGGGGAGGCGTCGGGGAGCGCCACGCCGGTGCATCCCGGCTCAGTGGTGGCTCATCGTGCCACCAGAACCCTTCTTGCCGCCCTCTGCTGCGTCCTGGCTTCCTTGGACGGCCGCATGGCCGGAACCGTGGGCCCCCGCCGTGCCGCCATGTCCCACGGCGCGGCTTTGCATGGGGAGGTCGCGGGCGTGTACCTCGATGCGCTGGCTGCGCTCCTGCTGCGCGTGCTTGGGAATGTGGATGGTGAGCACGCCATGCTCGAAGTCGGCGTGGATGTCCTCGACCTGGGGCGCGAAGGGCAGCTGAAGCGAGCGGTGGAAGCGCCCCCAGCTGCGCTCCATCAGGTGGTAGTCCTGCGGCTGCTGCGACTCGCTCTCGGGGCGCTTCTCGCCGCGCAGCGTGAGCATGTTGCCGTCGAGCCGCACGTCGACGTCGGCCGGGTTCACACCCGGCAGGTCGGCGCAGATGCAGATCTCCTGCGCGTTCTCGCGCACGTCCATGCGCGGCAGCGCCATGGCGGTGGGCAGGGCCGGCAGGCCGGCGCCGCCGATGAAGTCGTCGAACAGCCGGTTCATCTGCTGGTGCAGGTCGGCAAAGGGGTCGCCCGAGCTTCGGGCGGCGGGCAGGTGGGCGGCATGGCGTGTCATGGTGGACTCCAGAGGAAGACGCGCGCCCCAAGGCGCGGGCCGCGACTATGCGCAGGGTGCCAGCGACAGGCCGTCGGTGGGGCGCAGGGCTTGCTGTCGGAGACGGATGACGGCGAACTCAGCCCAGGTCCAGCAGGCCCCGCAGCGCCGGGCTCGCGCGGTGTGCGATCACCTGTTCGCCGATCACCGACGGAGACAGCTGGAACACCCGCTCCACCACGCGGGCATAGACTGCGGCCACGTCGATCGTGGCAGGCAGATCGCGGCCCTCGAACAGCTGCGGCTTGCGGAGGCCCTGCCACTGGGCGTAGACGCGCGACTGCCGCACCAGGCCGCCCGCCAGCAGGCAACAGGTGCCCACGCCGTGGTCGGTGCCGGTGGTGCCGTTCTCGGCGGCCGTGCGGCCGAACTCGGTCACCGTGACCACCAGCGACTGCGACCACAGCCGCCCCATACCCGCCTTGAAAGCCGCCACCACCCGGTCGAGTGCGGCCAGCTGCTCGGCGTGGCTGCCGGTATCCGCGCCTTGGCTGGCGTGGGTGTCGAAGCCGTGGGTGAAGTCGATCAGGCCCAGGCGCGGCCCCTGCGCCGCGCGCATTTCCTCGGCGGCGAGGCGTCCGAGCTCGGGCAGCGAGCGCGCGGTGGCGAAATCGGGCCGTAGGCTGGGCATCTGCCGCAGGCGCAGGGCCTCGGCCTCGATGACCCCGGCCAGGGGGGCGAGCTGCGGATCGCGCGCCCACAGCTGCGGCAGGGCCTGGGCCACCGACGGGGTCGGAATCGGCATCCAGTTCGGAAACTGCGTCGAGGCCTGGGGATTGCCACGCAGGATCAGTGGCATGGGAATCGAGATGGACACGCCGCCGCCGACCTGTGCCCGCTGCATCGCCCGCCCCAGCCAGCCGGTGGCCGAGGTGTAGGGCTTGGTCATGCCCGATTGCATCAGGTCCTGGCCCTCGAAATGCGAGCGGCCGGTGTAGGCGAAGCCGGTGCCGTGGACGATGGCGAGCTGGCCCTCGGTCCAGAGCTGGTGCAGCTGCGGCATCGCCGGATGCAGGGCGAAGGATCCGTCAAGCCGCAGGCCGTTGCGGACCGCAATAGTGGGGCGGATCGCCTCGTAGTCGGCGTCGCCCACCGGAGGCACCGCGGTGAGCCCGTCCATCCCGCCCCGCAGCATGACCACCAGCAGGCGCGGCGCGTCGGTGTCGGCGCTGGCCCAGGCCGAAGGCGCCGCAGCCGTGTGCAGGGCGGCGAAGCCGCTGGCGGAGCGCAGGAAGTGGCGTCGGTCCATGGTCTCAGGCCCAGAGCAGGGAGGGGCTCACGTGGAGCAGGGTGTTGGCGCTGGCGAGGTCGCGCCGCGCCAGGGCGCCGCGAATCCAGGCCTGCTCGGGGCTGCCCTCGGCCAGGTGGCGCGCGGCCTGCACCTCGAGCATGCGCGCCATCGCCTCGGGGCTGCGCCCCAGGTCCCGGGACAGCAGGCCGGCAAAGCGCAGGCGCCGGTCCATCAGCTCCTTCGAGATCCAGTCGGCGGAACGGATCGGCCAGCCATTGGGCTGCGGGCAGCGAGGCAGGGGCTGGCCCAGGTCGCCGAGCAGGTAGTGGGTCTTGACGCCGCCGCGGTCGTCCAGCGGCAGGGCCCGCGGCAGCTCGGCGCCGGTGAGGGTCAGGCATTGCAGCAGCCAGGCCTCCGGCGTGCCGAGCTTGCGGGTGGTCTCGAGATGGACCCAGGCCATCTCGAGTACCGCCTGGTGCACCGCCGGCAGATGGCCCCTGCTTCGCACGAAGGCCTGTTCGACATAGGCCAGGGCCTGCGCCGGCGGCTCGTCGTCGAGGAAGGTCACGCAGAGCTTGTGCGCGAGGTGGCGCGCAGTGGCCGGGTGCTGCGCCAGGTCGGTGACCAGGTCCTCGAGCTTGCTTTCCTGCCGGACGAAGGCGTCGTAGGTCTTGCCCATGACCGTCTGGGCGCCGGGCTCGTGGTGGTTGAAATCGAACCAGGTGCCCAGGGGGACGCCCGGCTTGCGGTGACGGTCAGGCTTCATGTCGCGCCAGCCGGTGAGGATGCGCGTGGTGGCTTCGACGTCCTGCTGCGTGTAGCCGCCCGCCGGGCTCAACGAGAACAGCTCCAGCAGCTCACGGCCCAGGTTCTCGTTGACGCTGTTGCGCGTCCAGCGCTCCCGCGCCGCGCGCGAGTGCGGGCCCGTGTTCTGGTTGTTGTCCAGATAGACCAGCATGCCCGGGTGCACCGTCGCATGCCAGAGCAGGTCGCGGAAGCTGCCCGTCATCTTCGCCCGCAGCGAGCGCTGGAAGGGGCCGACCAGTGTGTCGTTGTTCTGGTTGCCCGGCGCCACCATGAAGTGGTTGGTCCAGAAATGCCAGAAGCGCTCGAACACCGGCGCCTCGCCGTGCAGCGCGGTGCTGGCGCGTGCCTGCACCTCTTTCCAGTGCTCGAGCCGGTGGTAAGGGATCTCGACATCGCGGCGGCGCTCCTGCCGGTATTGCTCGCGTGGCAGGCTGCGGCCCTTGGCGAAGGAGGCGCGCTCAGCCTCCTGGTGCCGCTGGAAGGCGGTCATCACCTCGTCCATCTCCCAGAGCAGGCGCATGCCTTCGGGCAGGTCGGCGCGTCGGCTGCCGTCCCGCTCAAGGATGTCGATTGGCGGCACCCGCTGCAGCTGCGCCAGCGCCCAGCCCACCGGGTCGGCGGGGGGCGCTACCTCGGCGGGCAGGCCGAAGGCAACCCGCCGGGTGAAGCGGTGTGCGAGCTGCGAGACAGAAGGAGCGCTCATGCAGGGGGGCAGGATCGGGCCACACGGCCGTGCTCACTTGTAGCACGGCCGTGTGGCTGTGGCGCAACCCTTGCGCTACGTGATTTCGAGAGTCCCCGCGAGAGGGAGAGGTTCGCGCACCGTCCGCTTGTGCACATACATGCGCCGGTCGGCCGCGTCCAGCAGCGCGTCGGCGGTGCTGCCGTCTTCCGGGTAGTAGGCCAGGCCAAAACTGGCCTGGACCTCGAGATGCAGGTCGCCGACCACCACCGGTGCCTGCAGCGCCTGCTCGATGCGCACGTGCAGGTTCTCCAGGATCGCCGGATGCGCCAGCGGGGCGATCACGACCACAAACTCGTCACCGCCCAGGCGAGCCGGAAAGTCGTTGCGCCGGGCGTGGCTGCAGATCCGGCCCGCGATGGCCTTGAGCACCTCGTCGCCCACGCCGTGGCCGTGCCGGTCGTTGATCGGCTTGAACCCGTCCAGGTCCACGAAAAGTACGCCCAGCGCTCCCCCGCGACCGGCCGCATCGTTGATCGACTGGGCCAGGTGCCGGTGCAGCGCGTGCCGGCTGTGGAGGCCGGTGAGCGAGTCGTTCATGGCAGCGAACTCCAGCGCCTGTCGCTCCTGCCGCTGCAGGCCCATCCTGCGCAGGAGCAGGGCCACTGCCATCACGCCGCCCCACAGCAGGGCCGTGCTCACGAGGGCACGGAAGCGCGCTTCGCGGATCAATTGTTCCAGGGGCCGGAGGGTGCTGTCTGTGCCCAGGCCCAGTACCACATGGACGGGGTATGCGCTCAGGCGCTGCCATTGGTAGATGCGCTCCACGCCGTCGATGGTGGAGTACGCGGTGTAATGCCCGGACGGGCCCGCGCCGGGCGCGAGGAAGGGGGCCTGGGGGTCGGCGCCCTTGCCCAGGGCGGCTTCCAGGTCACGGTTGCGCGCCAGGATCTCGCCGCTGGCGCGCAAGACCGCCAGCGCGCTGTCCGGTTGGAGCGCCAGTCGGGCCATTGACTCCTGGAGGAAGGCGGGCGAGATCGACATCACCAGCACCCCCACCAGCCGGCCCTGCTTGCGGATCGGGCGGCTGAACTGGATGCTCCATTGCTTGGAGACGCGGCCCAGCACCGGCTTGCTGATGAAGAACCCCTCGGTGTCCCCTTCCAAATGGACCTTGAAATGCTCCCGGTCGCCCAGGAAGGTCCGCTCCTTCACGCCCAGGTTGGAGTAGGCGAGATAGCCGTCGGCATCGATGACGGCGGCCTGCAGCAGGGAGTTGGCCGGCATCCTCTGGGCAACCTGCTGGACCTGGTTATCAAAGGAGGTGCCGTTCGCGCTGGCGTAGGCGCGCACCAGGTCACGCGAGGCGACGTCGACCTGGAGCAGCAGCATCTCGACCAGCTCGGCGGCCGAGCCGGTGACCTCGGTGGCCCGCAGCTTCGCCTGGGCCAGGGTCTCCTCACGCACCCGTTGGGTCGAGCTTTCCAGCTGCCACCACTGCAGCCCGGTCACCACCAGCAGGAAGGCCAGCGTGGCCACGGCGAGCGACCTCGACTCGACGCGCCTGGCGAGCTGGCGCCGAAAGGTTTGCAGGTCGGGCAACCGCATCGCCGGATTCCTTCGGGGAGGTGTTTTGTTTGACCACTCTAGCCGGGTTGACCGTGGCCGCCTTCTGCTCTTTGGGATATGGAGCGGCCGGACCCGTCGGACACGAAAACGCCACCGCGAGGGGTGGCGTAAGCAAGTTTGGTGCGGCTGGCGGAGTTCAGCGTCGCTGGAGCTCCTCACCCAACCGCTTCAAAAGGAGCGTCTTTGCGGCGTCTGTCGTCTGGGGGTCGGAGCGATTGGTGTTGTTGCAGCCGCGCCCTTCACACGCCATCGGGTCCTGGAACGAATAGGTGTGCCCATGGTCCCAGCCATGGGAGGCGCTCTCGAACAGATGGACCTGGGTCAAGGCCTTCTGCCGTTCGTCCGGCATCAGCGCCGCGGCTTCGGCGCACATCGTGGCTTTTTGACTGTCATAGTCATCTTTCCCGGCAGCCATGATCGTCAGAGGCACGCCCGTGAACTTCTTGAGGAAGTCCTCCGGGTAGTTGGGATTTTTCCAGCGCCCCAGGTCGTTCAAGTAGTATTTTTTAAGGACCCAGCAGCCGGGGTAGAAGGCCATGGCGGTGGCGAAACGTTGGCCACCTCCGTACTTGTTCGTGGCCCAGTCGGTGATGCCGTAAATGGCCTGCATCGCGCCGGCCGACAGGCCGATCACGCCGATTTTTCCCGGGTCGACGTCGGGTGAGGAGGCCAGGTGCCTGAGGGTGGCGAAAACCATCGGGACCATGACATGGCTGCCAACCGGCCGACTCTTGAACAACACAGGCTCGGCCGTCACGTAGCCATTTGCATTGAGCAAGTCTGCATACTGCCGGGTGGTTTGTGCTTCCCAGCCCCCTCCGTGGTGGAGGATGACGACGGCGGGTCGTTTGCCCGAAGGCGCAGGCGCCTCGGGCCTGGAAAGGCGAACCTCCAACTGGGCGGGGCGGCCGCTCCCATCTGTGAAGTCGATCGATGCCAGCCCCGTCGATGCTTGGGCAGCGGTCGTGCCCCAGAAAAAAAAGAGGGCGAGGATCCTTCTCATCGTGCGCTTCTCCGCGACGGTACGAACTGCTGGTCGCTGAAACACAGCCTATCCCGCACGTCGGAGTGCTGCAATCCTGGGCTTCCCGAGTTCCCGTCGGGAAACGAAAACGCCACCGCAAGGGGTGGCGTCCGTCAATTTGGCGCGGCTGGCGGGGATCGAACCCACGACCCTTGGCTTCGGAGGCCAATACTCTATCCACTGAGCTACAGCCGCGCGTGAGCGGCGATTGTACTGGCGGCAGGACCGGTTCCGGGGTGTCGGGGCGCTGGCTGGGGTGGCCCCCTATAATCCGCGGTTGTTTTCAACCCGCGACCCCTCCCGTATTTCCCAGAGGTAGACATGAGCGACAACCACCAGGAAGAAGCCCACACCGGCCCGATCAAGACCCCCAAGCAGCTGATGTGGGCGTCGCTCGCCGCCTTTGTCATTCCGGTGTTCATCATCATCGGCCTGGTGGCCTACGTCTCCTCCGACAGCAAGCCGGCCGGCAGCGGCCAGGCCGAGCGCTTCGCCCTCGGCGGCATCACCGCCCAGGACCAGGAGCGCGGCGTGGCCGAGCGCCTGCGCAAGGTCGGCGCGGTGGAAATCCGTGACGCCAACCGGGCCCTGCGCGCGGGCGAAGAGGTCTACAAGGCGCAGTGCGCAGCCTGCCACGCCTCCGGTGCGGCCGGCGCCCCCAAGCTCGGCGACGCCGGCGCCTGGGCCTCCCGCATCAAGACGGGCTACGAAGCCCTGCTCACCTCCGCCCTCAAGGGCAAGGGTGCCATGGGTGCCCAGGGTGGCGGTGATTTCGACGACATCGAGATCGGCCGTGGCGTGGTCTACATGGCCAACGCCGCTGGCGGCAAGTTCTCCATCCCCGACCGTCCGGCCGCTGCCGCCTCCGGCGCGGCCCCTGCCGCTTCCGCCAAGAAGTAAGCGGGACCCGCGGTCCGGAAAAAATGGCAGGCCCTCGGCCTGCCATTTTTCTTGGCGGCTGGAAATCGGGGGAAAGCGGGGAATGCCGGATCGATCGCCTGTCGCCCGCCGTGACGATCCGGAGGGTCAGCCGGCCGCTTGGCGCTGCGGCGCCGGCCGCCCCGCGCCGGGGCTGCGTACGAAGCCGAAGCGCGCGGGCAGTTCGCTCGCAGCCACGTCCACCGGCTGCCAGCGCCCGGCCTCCACCGCGTCCGCAGCCAGGGCCATGTCCAGGCTGTGGACCAGGCCGAAGCCAATATCGGTGTCCAGGTACAGGCGCCCCTCCTCGTCGAGGTAGCAGCCCTTCACCTGCGCCGCCTGCCCGGTGTGGGCGGTGACGCCGCCCTGCGCGTCCAGCCGCCAGATGCGGGGCGCGGCCTCGAGCTCGACGTACACCCGCTGCGGCCCGTTCTGGAAGAACCACTGGCCCTCGGCATCGCACTCGTAGTTGCGGTGGATGAACTCGATCAGCTTGTCATGCCGCAGCAGCGAGCCCTTGGACTGCGGAAAGGGGCCGGCGGCCTGGGTGCGGTCGTCGCGCATGTACCAGCCGCCGCGCGCGTCCAGCCCCAGCCACCCGTAGCAGTGGGGCACGTGGGGCCACTTGGCCAGCGCCTGGCGCACGATGTCGTCCATGCGCCGGATTATCGGCGCGTCACGCGAGGCCGGTACGCCCGTGGCGCGAGACCCTGCTATCGCAGGAAGGCGTCGTAGCCGGTCTTGAGGATCAGGGCGCTGACCACCACGACGAACATGCCGCGCACGAAGCCCGCGCCATGGCGCAGGGCCAGCCGGGTTCCCAGCAGGCTGCCGGCCACGTTGGCCACGGCCAGGGCCGCGGCGTAGTGCCACCAGACGTGGCCCTTTGCCGCGAACAGGGCGAGCGCGGCGAGGTTGGTCGCGACGTTGAGCAGCTTGGCCGCGGCCGAGGCGTGCAGGAAGTCGTAGCCCAGCACCCGCACGAACAGGAAGATGAAGAAGCTGCCGGTGCCCGGGCCGAAGAAGCCGTCGTAGAGGCCGATGCCGAAGCCGATGGCCATGGCGGCCAGGCGTTCGGCCGGCGGCGCCAGGCGCGGGGCATGTTCGCGCCCCAGGTCCTTGCGCGCCAGGGTGTAGGCCAGCACCGCCAGCAGCACCAGGGGCAGGCCCTTGCGCAGGAAGTCGGCCGAAATCACGGTGACGATCCAGGCCCCGGTGAGTCCGCCCGCCAGGCCGGCGGCGGCCGCGGGCAGCAGGGCGCGCCAGGGCAGGTCGACCCGGCGTCCGTACTGCACGGCGGCAAAGGAGGTGCCCCAGACCGAGGCGCTCTTGTTCAGGCCAAAGAGGGAGGCGGGCGCCGCCTGGGGAAAGATGGCGAAGAGCGCGGGCGTCAGGATGAGCCCGCCGCCGCCGACGATCGAATCCACGAAACCAGCCCCCAGCGAGGCCAGCACCATCAGCAGCAAGTCCATGCGTCGATTGTCGCATCGGGCCTGAAAAGACAAAGGCGCCTCGCGGCGCCTTTGCTTGGCAGCTTCATCGTGGAGGCTGCCGTCTTGTTCTCTCGTTGTCTCCGATGTCTCCTCGGACCTCTCGCTTGTCAGCAGCCACCCGGGGGCGGCCTGCGAGTTGGGTGGACTTTAGGGGGTGGGCAGACTGCTGGGCATCAGGATTTTCCCGGCCCTGGCGAAAACCCGGGGGTCGAAAGAGCCAGTTCAGGCCGCGGCCGCCCGCACCCAGGCCGCTGCCTTCTCGGCCATCATGAGCGTCGGGGCATTGGTGTTCCCGCTGGTGATGGTGGGCATCGCGCCCGCGTCCACCACCCGCAGGCCGGCCACGCCGCGCACCCGCAGCTCGGAGTCGAGCACCGCCATCGGGTCGTCGTCTCGGCCCATCTTCGTCGTGCCCACCGGATGGAAGATGGTGGTGGCGATGTCGCCCGCCAGGCGCGACAGGTCCTCGTCGCTCTCGAACTGCGGGCCCGGCTTCCACTCCTGGGGCCGGTAGCGCGCCAGCGCCGGCTGGCTGGCGATGCGCCGCACCACCCGCAGCGACTGCGCGGCCACCTGCCGGTCCTCGGGCGTGCTCAGGTAGTTGGGCGCGATGCGCGGCGCGTCCTCGAAGCGGGGACTCGCCAGCCGCACCGAGCCGCGGCTGGTGGGGTTCAGGTTGCACACGCTGGCGGTGAAGGCGTCGAAGCGGTGCAGCGGCTCGCCGAAGGCGTCCAGGCTCAGGGGCTGCACATGGAACTCCAGGTCCGGCCAGGCCTTGTCGGGGCTGCTGCGGGTGAAGGCGCCCAGCTGCGAGGGCGCCATGCTCATGGGGCCGGAGCGGCGCAGCGCGTACTCGAGGCCGATGCGCATGCGCCCCCAGGCGCTGTTGGCGAGGGTGTTGAGCGTGGTCACGCCCTGCACCTGGTAGACCGCGCGGATCTGCAGGTGGTCCTGCAGGTTGGCGCCCACGCCGGGCAGGTCCTTGCGCACGGGAATGCCCAGTGCCTGCAGTTGATCGGCCGGGCCCAGGCCCGACAGCTGCAGGATCTGCGGCGAGCCGATGCTGCCGGCCGACAGCAGCACCTCGCGGCTGGCGCGCACGGTCACCATCTCCTGGCCTGTCCAGACCTCCATGCCGGTGCAGCGCAGCGCACCTTGTGCATCCGGCTCGACCAGCAGGCGGCTCACCTGCGCCCGGGTCCACATCTCGAAGTTGGGGCGGCCGTAGCAGGTGGGGCGCAGGAAGGCCTTGGCCGTGTTCCAGCGCCAGCCGGCCTTCTGGTTCACCTCGAAGTAGCCCACGCCCTCGTTGCTGCCGCGGTTGAAGTCGTCGCTGGCCGGCAGGCCGGCCTCGCGCGCGGCGGCGGCGAAGGCGTCGAGGATGTCCCAGCGCAGGCGCTGCTTTTCCACCCGCCACTCGCCGCCTTCGCCGTGCAGCGCGTCGGCGCCGCGGTGGTAGTCCTCGTGGCGGATGAAATCGGGCAGGCAGTGCTCCCAGCGCCAGCGCGCGTCACCGGTCAGGTCGGCCCACTGGTCGTAGTCGCGCGACTGCCCACGCATGTAGATCATCCCGTTGATGCTGGAGCTGCCGCCCAGCGTCTTGCCGCGCGGGTAGCGCAGCGAGCGGCCGTTGAGGCCCGCCTCCGGCTCGGTCTGGTACAGCCAGTCGGTGCGCGGGTTGCCGATGCAATGGAGGTAGCCGACCGGGATGTGGATCCAGTGGTAGTCGTCCTTGCCGCCGGCCTCGATCAGCAGCACCCGTTTGGTCGGGTCGGCGCTCAGGCGGTTGGCGAGCAGGGAGCCGGCCGTGCCGGCGCCGATGATGATGTAGTCGAACTCGGGCTGGCTCATGCGCCTCTTGTCTCCGCTCTCGTTTTAGTTTTGCGGGGTGCGCATCGCGCGCCCCGGGGGACTCACTTGGAGGTGGGCATCACGAACTCGGCGCCCTTGCCAATGCTCTCCGGCCAGCGCTGCATGACCGACTTCTGCTTGGTGTAGAAGCGCACGCCCTCCTCGCCGTAGGCGTGCATGTCGCCGAACAGGCTCTTCTTCCAGCCGCCGAAGCCGTGCCATGCCATGGGCACCGGAATCGGCACGTTGATGCCCACCATGCCCACCTGGATGCGGCGGGCGAACTCGCGCGCCACGTTGCCGTCACGGGTGAAGCAGGACACGCCGTTGCCGAACTCGTGCGCGTTGATCATGTCCACCGCTGACGCGAAGTCGGGCGCGCGCACGCAGGCGAGCACCGGACCGAAGATTTCTTCCTTGTAGATCTTCATGCCGGTGGTGACGTGGTCGAACAGCGTGCCGCCGAGCCAGAAGCCGCCCTCGCAGCCGGCGCCAGCCACCTGGCCGTCGAAGCGGCGGCCATCGACCAGCAGCTTCGCGCCCTCGGCCACGCCGGCGTCGATGTAGCCGGTGATGCGCTGGCGGGCGGCGTCGGTGACGATGGGGCCCATTTCGGCGGCGAGGTTGGTGCCATCCAGGACCTTGAGCGTCTTGGTGCGCTCGACGAGCTTGGGCATGATCTTGTCGGCGACGTCGCCCACCAGCACCGCCACCGAAATGGCCATGCAGCGCTCGCCGGCCGAGCCGTAGGCCGAGCCGATCAGGGCGTCCACCGCCTGGTCGATGTCGGCGTCGGGCATGACCACCATGTGGTTCTTGGCGCCGCCCAGGGCCTGGACCCGTTTGCCGTGGCGCGCGCCAGTCTCGTAGATGTAGTTGGCGATCGGGGTCGAGCCGACGAAGGACACCGCCTTGACGTCGGGGTGGTCCAGCAGCGCGTCGACCGCCTCCTTGTCACCCTGGACCACGTTGAACACGCCATCGGGCAGGCCCGCCTCTTTCAGCAGTTCGGCCATGCGCAGGGAGGCGCTGGGGTCGATCGGACTGGGCTTCAAGACGAAGGTGTTGCCGCAGGCGATGGCCACCGGGAACATCCACATCGGCACCATCACCGGGAAGTTGAAGGGCGTGATGCCGGCCACCACGCCCAGGGGCTGGCGCATCGTCCAGTTGTCGATGCCGGTGGAGACCTGGTCGGTGTAGTCGCCCTTGAGCAGCTGCGGAATGCCGCAGGCGAATTCGACGATCTCGATGCCGCGGGTCACCTCGCCCTGGGCGTCGGTGAACACCTTGCCGTGTTCGGCGGTGATGAGGCGGGCCAGCGCATCGCGCTCCCGATTGAGCAGCTCCAGGAACTTGAACATCACCCGCGCGCGGCGCAGCGGCGGTGTGTCGGCCCAGGCCGGGAAGGCGGCGCGGGCGGCGGCGACCGCCGCATCGACCTCGGCGGCATTGGCCAGGTCGACCCGGCCGCTGACCTGGCCCGTCGCGGGGTTGAACACGTCGGACTGGCGTCCGCTGCGGCCGGCCACGGTGCGGCCTCCCACCCAGTGCGAGAGAGTGCCGGAGAGGGTGGCGGTCCGGGGCTTGAGGTCAGGTGCGTTCATGCCGACCAGTCTAGGGCCAGTTGCCGCCAATCCGCCCGCCCGGGCGACAAGCCCCCTGGGCCTGGGCTTGCCTGAAATTGAAACTTAATGATTCAATCCAGCCGTTCGTATTCAAAAAGGAGCGAGGGCATGGGGCATTCCTGGTCCGGCGGCTACGTGGCCGATCTTCCCTACACCCATGGCTACTACCACGAGCTCGCGCCCGGCTTCATCCGCTTCGGCCTGCTGCTGGCGGGCCTCGACCACGGCGGCGGCGACCCGGCCGACCAGGGCCGCTACCGCTACTGCGAACTGGGCTTCGGCCAGGGCGTCTCGGCCAACCTGCATGCGGCGGCCAACCCCCGCGGCCAGTTCTGGGGCACCGACTTCCACCCGGAGCACGCCCTCTTCGCCCAGGGCCTGGCGCAGCGCGCCGGCCTGTCGGCGCACTGGCTGGCCGCCTCCTTCGAGCAGCTGCAGGACGAGGCCCTGCCCGACTTCGACTTCGTCACCCTGCATGGCGTCTGGTCCTGGATCGACGAGTCCACCCGCGAGGCGGTGCTGCGTTTCCTGCAGCGGCGGCTCAAGGTCGGCGGCGTGGTCTACCTCTCTTCCAACGTGATGCCCGGCTGGTCGGCGGAGCGGCCGTTGCGCGACCTGATGCGCCTGCACACCGAGACCGCCAGCGCCCCGGGCCAGGGCACCGCCGCCCGCATCGAGGCGGCGGTGGCCTTCGCCGGCCGCCTGCGCCAGGCGCGTGCCGCCTACTTCGAGCACAACCCGCCCGCCGGCCAGATGCTGGACGACCTGCAGCGCGAGGACATCCACGTGGTGGCGCACGAGTACTTCAACCGGGCCTGGACCATCGGCTACTTCGCCGACCTGGCGCGCAGCCTCGAGGGCGCGGGGCTGCAGTTCGCCTGCTCCCTGCACAAGTCCGACCTGCTCGGAGAGGTCCGCCAGCGTGCCCAAGCCTGCGGGCTCGAAGGGATGGACCTCGCCCTGCGCGAGACCACCCACGACTTCATCCTCAACCGGCGCTTCCGACGCGACGTCTTCGTGCGCGGCGCCCGCCGCCTGTCGCCGGCCGAGCGCGAGGCGCGCCTGCTGGACCTCGGCTTCGTCCTCACCCGGCCGGCCGGCGCCTTCGCGCCGAAGGTGCAGACGCCCTACGGGTCGGTCACGCTCGACGACACCGCGCTGCGTCCCCTGCTGCGTGCGCTGGAGGCCGCGCCCGGCCCCCTGCCCCTGCGCGCGCTGCGAGCCGCGGCCGGCCTCGAGGACCGCCCGCCCGAGGCAGCGCTCGAGGTGATGGTGGCCCTGGTGGCCCAGGGCCTGGTCTTTCCGGTGTTCGCCGACGACACCGCGCATGGCGCCGCTTCGCGCGCCCGCGCCATCAACCGGGTGGTGGCCGACCGAGCCCGCCATGACGACCTGATTCGTTACCTCGCCAGTCCGGCCACCGGCCACGCGGTCGAAGCCTCCTGGGCCGACCGCCTGCTGCTCTCGGCCTGGGAAGAGGGCGCGCGTGGCGCGTCCGAGCTGGCGGAGGTGATCGAGGCCGCGGTGCCCCAGGCCTGGACGCCGGACCCCGCCAGTCCCGCGCAGCCCTCCGCCCGAGGCGAGGCCGAGCGCTTCCTCGCCTCGGTAGCGCCCTCCTGGCAGCGCCTGGGCATCCTGGAGGGAGCCCAGTCATGAGCATCGAGGCCGTCGTCGACAGCCCGGTCCTCTGGGTCGAGCATCCCCAGTGGTGGCTCTATGGCGTCCACCCCCAGTTCGCGATAGCCTTCGCGCGCTTTCACCAGCGCAATCGCTTCCACCTGCGCATGGCCATGAGCCTGGGGCCCGAACTGGAGCAGACCGCCTACTGGGAGACCGAGTTGCCGCGCCGCCAGGCCGACATGCAGGCCGGCAAGGCGGTGCACCTGGTCGGCTACCTGCGCAAGGGCGACGACCGCGAGATCGCCGGCATGGTCAGCTTCTGGGGCATTGAGCACGGCGACTTCGACGCCTGCACCCTGAGCTTCCTCCTCGATCGCACGCTCGAGGGCCGAGGCCTGATGCGCGGCCTGCTCAATCCGGTGCTGCCCGAGGTGATGACACGCTACAAGTTGCACCGGGTCATGGCCACCCACCTGCCCGAGAACCTGCGCAGCGCCGCGCTCCTCAAGCACCTGGGTTTCGTGGTCGAGGGCTATGCGCGCGACTTCGTGAAGGTCAACGGCCACTGGCGCGACAACGTGCTGCTGTCTCGCATCGCTTCGGAGTGACAGGGTCAGGGCTCGCGGTCCCTGCGGCTCCCACCTCGCGCTCGCGTGGGGCATGACGGCCCTGCCGGGCCATCCCTCCGCGTCCGGCTCCCGGCGCCTCCCGGTTAAGCTCGCCCCTGCCCGCGCCGAACGCGGCTCGCCGTGACTCGCCATGCTTGCCTTGGCCGCGGCGACAACCCCACAACAACAGGAGAGACACCATGGGTGAAACCGTCCAACTCAAGGCCGCCGATGGCCAGTCCGTTCCCGCCTACGTCGCCCGCCCCGCCGGCCAGCCGCGCGGCGCCGTGGTGGTGCTGCAGGAGATCTTCGGCGTCAACGACCACATCCGCGCAGTCGCCGATGGCTACGCCGCCGAGGGCTACCTGGCGGTGGCACCTGCCACCTTCCATCGCGCCAAGCCCGGCGTCGACCTGGGCTATGGCGAAGAGGACAAGAAGACCGGTTTTGCGCTCAAGACTGCGGTCGAGGCCCTGCCCGCGCCGGGTGTCATGCAGGATATCCAGGCCGCCATCGACTACGCCGGGCAAGCCGGCAAGGTCGGCGTGGTCGGCTACTGCTGGGGCGGTCTGCTGACGTGGCGCGCGGCCTGCCTGCTTCAGGGCGTATCGGCGGCTGCGCCTTACTACGGTGGCGGCGTCACCTCGCCCGAGGAAGCGGCCCGCCAGCCGAAGGCGCCGGTCATGGCCCACTTCGGCGAGCGTGACCACTGGATCCCGATGGACTCGGTGCGCGCTTTTGCCCAGGCCCATCCCGAGGTGCAGGTCTTCGTCTACGCCGCCGACCATGGCTTCAACTGCGACCAGCGCCCGGTGTGGGACGCGGCCGCGGCTGCCCTGGCCCGCCAGCGCACGCTGGACTTCTTCGCCCGGCATCTCGGCTGAAGCCATTGCGCCAAAAGGAAGAGGGCCTCGTCGAGGCCCTCTTTTCTTTGTGCGGGAGGAGGCGCTCAGGTCGCCTGCGCCCGCAGCAGCTTCGCGGCGTCGCGCGCGAAGTAGGTAAGGATGCCGTCGGCGCCCGCGCGCTTGAAGGCGAGCAGCGCCTCCATCATCGCGGCCTCGCGATCGAGCCAGCCGTTGGCGGCCGCAGCCTGCAGCATCGCGTACTCGCCCGAGACCTGGTAGGCGAAGGTGGGCATGCGGAACTCGTCCTTCACCCGGCGCACGATGTCCAGGTAAGGCATGCCGGGCTTGACCATCACCATGTCCGCGCCCTCGGCGATGTCCATCGCCACCTCGCGCAGGGCCTCGTCGGTGTTGGCCGGGTCCATCTGGTAGACCTTCTTGTTGCCCTTGCCCAGGTTGGCCGCGGAGCCCACCGCGTCGCGGAAGGGGCCGTAGAAGGCGCTCGCGTACTTGGCGCTGTACGCCATGATGCGGGTGTGGATGTGGCCCGCCGCTTCCAGCGCCTCGCGGATCGCGCCGATGCGGCCGTCCATCATGTCGCTCGGGGCCACGATGTCCACGCCGGCCTCGGCCTGCACCAGCGCCTGCTTCGTCAGCAGGGCCACCGTCTCGTCGTTCAGGACATAGCCGGTTTCGTCCAGCACGCCGTCCTGGCCGTGGCTGGTGAAGGGGTCCAGCGCCACGTCGGTCATGATGCCCAGGCCGGGCACCTGCTTCTTGAGTTCGCGCACCACGCGCGGCACCAGGCCGTCGGGGTTGCCGGCCTCGGCGCCGTCGGGCGTCTTGAGCGCGGGGTCGATCACCGGAAAGAGCGCCATCACCGGAATGCCCAGCGCCACGCACTCGTGGGCCACCGGCAGCAGCAGGTCCAGGCTCAGGCGCTCGACGCCGGGCATGGACGCCACCGCCTCGCGCCGGTTCTGGCCGTCCAGCACGAACACCGGGTAGATCAGGTCGTGCGCGGACAGGCGGTGCTCGCGCACCAGGTTGCGGGTGAACTCGTCGCGGCGCAGCCGGCGCGGCCGGCCCAAGGGGAAGGGGGCGTGCAAGGTCATGGGGCCGATTTTGCTCCCAAGCCGGGGGCTGCCCGCCGGGGCTTACATCCAAAGCATTGGCATCGGCCGCCAGGTGAGGGAAACCCCCGGTATCCGCACCCGCGGACGCGCTTGTTCCCCCTGGGGGCCTTTGCTAGATTGACCACGGGCGGCTTGCCGCTCCCCGCTTTTCCTCCCTGAGCGGGCGCCTTGATGTGTGACAGCAAAAAGGCTTTGTTGCCCCGGCGCGCAGCCGGGGCTTTTTTTTGCCTGCCCGCTGTGCCCTGGCAGCGGGGTGTCTACACTCCGGCCATGCCCTGGACCGATCCCTACCTGCTCGCCAAAACCTTCCACATCGTCTTCGTCACGAGCTGGTTCGCGGGCCTGTTCTACCTGCCCCGCCTCTACGTCAACCTGGCCATGGTCGAGCCCGGCTCGATCGCCGAGCGCGATCGACTGCTGCTCATGGCGCGCAAGCTGCTCCGCTTCACCACCCTGCTGGCGGTGCCGGCGGTGGTCCTGGGCCTGGTGCTGTGGCTGGTCTACGGCGTCGGCAAGGGTTCCGGCTGGGTGCACGCCAAGCTCACCGTGGTCATCCTGGTCATCGGCTACCACCATGCCTGCGCGCGCCTGCTGCGTCGCTTCGAGGCCGGCGCCAACACCCGCAGCCACCGCTGGTACCGCTGGTTCAACGAGGTGCCGGTGCTGCTGCTGCTGGCGGCGGTGCTGCTGGTGGTGCTCAAACCCTTCTGACCGGCCACCCCAGGCCCGCCTCCCCGCCCGATGTCGATGCACAAGACCTCCGCCGGGCCGCTGGCCCTGGCCTACGGGGTCCTGGTCGTTTACGCCAGCCTCTACCCCTTCGAGGGCTGGCGCCTGCAAGGGCTCGCGCCCTGGGCCTTCCTCGCCAGTCCCTGGCCCCGCTGGTGGACCGGCTTCGACCTGGCCGCCAACGTTGCCGGCTACGCGCCGCTGGGGTTCCTGCTGGCGCTGGCGCGCCTGCGGCGTGACCCGGCCGCCGGCGGCCCGGGCGGCGCCCTGGTCCGCGCGCTGGCGATTGCCGGTGCCCTCTCCTTCTCCATGGAGGCCTTGCAGACCTTCCTGCCCTCGCGCGTGCCGTCCAACCTCGACCTCGGCCTCAACCTGCTCGGGGCCCTGGCGGGGGCCTTGCTCGCCTGGGCGCTGGAGCGGTTGGGGCTGCTGCAGCGGTGGTCGCGCTTTCGCCGCCGCTGGTTCGTCGACGAGGCCCGGGGCGCGCTGGTGCTGCTGGCCCTGTGGCCGGCCGGTCTGCTTTTTCCCGCGCCCCTGCCCCTGGGGCTGGGGCAGGTGATGGAGCGCATGCAGCTGGCCCTCGCGGACTGGCTGGAGGACACGCCCTTCCTCGACTGGCTGCCGGTGCGCGAGCCGCTGCAGCAGCCGCTGGGGCAGGGCGCGGAGCTGGTGGGCGTGGCCCTGGGCCTGCTGGTGCCCTGCCTGCTCGCCTTCTCGATCATGGGCTCCCTGCGCGGACGCGCCGCCCTCGCGCTGGGCGTCGTGGGCGCCGGCCTGGCCGCCAGCGCGCTGTCGGCGGCCCTGAGCTTCGGCCCGGCCAATGCCTGGGCCTGGCTCAGCGCGCCGGTGCAGCTGGGCCTGGCCGGCGGCCTGGCGCTGGCCCTGCTCTCGGCCTGGCTGCCGCGCCGGGCCTGCGTCGCCCTCCTGCTGCCGGTGCTGGTCCTGCACCTGGCGCTGTTGAACCAGGCGCCGGGCAATGCCTATTACGCGCTCACCCTGCAGGCCTGGGAGCAGGGGCGCTTCATCCGCTTCAACGGCCTGGCGCAGTGGATCGGATGGCTGTGGCCGTTTGCGGTGCTGGCCTATGGCCTGCTGCGCCTGTCCCGCAGCGAGCGCGCTCCTAGAATCGGCCCATGACTTCTCCCGACAAGGCGGCCGCCGGGGCCCCCTATTTCCAGCGCCACATCTTCTTTTGCCTCAACCAGCGCCCCAACGGCGAGGCCTGCTGCGCCGACCATCCGGCGCAGGCCGGCTTCGACCGCTGCAAGCAGCAGGTGAAGGCCGCCGGCCTGGCCGGTCCCGGCAAGGTGCGGGTGAACAAGGCGGGCTGCATGGACCGCTGCGCCGGCGGCCCGGTGGCGGTGGTCTACCCGGAAGCCGTCTGGTACACCTTCGTCGACATGGACGACATCGACGAGATCGTCGAGTCGCACCTGAAAAACGGCCAGGTGGTCGAGCGCCTGGTGCTGCCGGCCGACGTCGGCCGCTGAATCGGGCGCCCGCGATGAACGCCCAGACCGAACGCCTGCGCCTCGCGGGCCTGGCCGGCGCCATCGAGGCGCTGCGCGACGCCCCTGCCGAGGGCGTGGCCCCGCGCGGCACCGCGGTCATCGCCCACCCGCACCCGCTCTTTGGCGGCACCATGGACAACAAGGTGGTGCAGACCCTGGCGCGTGCCTTCGTCCAGTGCGGCTGGACCGCGGTGCGCTTCAACTTCCGCGGCGTGGGCGCCAGCGAAGGCGCGCACGACAACGGCGCGGGCGAGGCCGAGGACATGCTCGCCCTCATCGACCAGGTGGCGCCCTCGGGGCCCCTGGCCCTGGCGGGCTTCTCCTTCGGCTCCTTCGTCGCCAGCCACGTTGCCGCCCGCCTGTGGGCCCGGCGGCCGGTGGAGCAGCTGGTGCTGGTGGGCACCGCCGCCTCGCGCTTCACGGTCGCGACGCTGCCGCCCGAGATGCATGAACGCACGCTCGTGATCCACGGCGAAGCCGACGACACCGTGCCGCTCGCCTCCGTCCTCGACTGGGCACGGCCGCAGGCCCTGCCGGTGACCGTGGTGCCCGGCGGCGGCCACTTCTTCCATGGGCAATTGCCGCTGCTCAAGTCCCTGGTGGTCCGCCACCTGAACTGATGTTTGCGCTGAACCTCCCGACGCCATGACCCGCCTCGTCCGCTTCCTGCTCGCGCCGCTGCTGGCCCTGGCCTGCGCCCTGGCGTCCTTCGGTGCCCGCGCCCAGGCGCCCCAGCCGCCCGAGGTCGCGGCGCGCAGCTACCTGCTGATCGACATCACCGCCAACCAGGTCCTGGCCGGGCGCGACATCGACACGCCGGTCGAGCCCGCCTCGCTCACCAAGCTGATGACGGCCTACCTCGTCTTCGACGCGCTCAAGTCGAAGAAGCTGGACCTCAAGCAGACCCTGCCGGTCAGCGAGCGGGCCTGGAAGATGCCCGGCTCGCGCATGTTCATCGACCCCAAGATGAACGTGCCGGTGGAAGACCTGCTCAAGGGCATGATCGTCCAGTCCGGCAACGATGCCACCGTGGCCCTGGCCGAGGGCGTGGGCGGCAGCGTCGAGCGCTTCGTCCAGCTGATGAACGACCAGGCCAAGGCCCTGGGCATGAAGGCCACCGGCTACCGCAACCCCGAGGGCCTGACCGAGCCGGGCCACACCACCACCGCCCGCGACCTCGGCATCCTGGCCACCCGGCTGATGCAGGACTTCCCCGACTACATCGGCTACTACGCGATCAAGAAGTACCGCTATCCCGGCACGCCCGCGGCCAACGAGAACAACCGCAACCTGCTGCTCCTTCGCGACCCGACGGTCGACGGCCTCAAGACCGGCCACACCGACGCCGCCGGCTACTGCCTCGTCGCCACCGCGCGCCGCGACTTTCCCAACGTCGGCCCGCGCCGCCTGCTGTCCATCGTCCTGGGCGCGGCCAACGAGAACGCCCGCGCCGGCGAGTCGCAGAAGCTCCTGAACTGGGGCTACACCGCCTTCGAGGCGGTCAAGCTGTTCGAGGCCAACCAGGCCGTCGTCACCCCCGAGGTCTGGAAAGGCACCGAGTCGCGCGCCCGTCTGGGCCGGCCCCAGGCCATCGTGGTGGCGGTGCCCGCCGGCACCGCCAGCCGCCTGCAGACCCATGTGGTGCGTCCCGACCCGCTGGTGGCCCCCCTGGCCAAGGGGCAGTCCGTCGGCATCCTCAAGGTGCTGGCCGGCGACCGGCCGGTGGCCGAGGTGCCCCTGGTGTCGCTGGAGGCGGTGCCCCAGGCCGGCGTCCTCGGCCGGGCCTGGGATGCGATCCGGCTCTGGATCAAGTAATTATTTGGGATTAATTGGGAGCCCTTCGGGTGCCCTCCGGCACCCGTCCGGCCGCCCCGACGGGCCTCCACCGCCCCCGCTGGCGTTGTCCCGGCGTGACGGACGCGGCCTGCCCGGGCCGGCCGGGGGCGCCTCTTTCATTGCCGGCTGGCTGACAGCCGGATATACTGGAGGGCTTTCCCGCTATTGGGGCGGGAAATCTTTGCCTGCGGCAATCGTTTCGACAGGCCGGGTTCACGCCGGCTCGCCGCAGAATTTTTCAAGACGTATTCATACGTTTAGGGACGTTTAATGCCAACCATCAACCAACTCGTGCGTCAGGGGCGCGAGGTCGAAAAGACCAAGTCCAAGTCCCCCGCGATGCAAAACAGCCCGCAGCGCCGTGGCGTGTGCACCCGCGTGTACACCACGACCCCCAAGAAGCCGAACTCCGCGCTTCGCAAGGTCGCCAAGGTGCGCCTGACCAACGGCTTCGAAGTCATCTCCTACATCGGCGGTGAAGGCCACAACCTGCAGGAACACTCCGTGGTGCTCGTGCGCGGCGGCCGTGTCAAGGACCTGCCCGGTGTGCGTTACCACATCGTCCGCGGCTCCCTGGACCTGCAAGGCGTCAAGGATCGCAAGCAGTCCCGCTCCAAGTACGGCGCCAAGCGCCCGAAGAAGGCCTAAGTCGAGATTGTTTTCCCGGTGTCGGTGGGCCCAGGTGGGCTGCATCGGCGTAGTGACCCCAAGCAGGCATGTCGCCTGTGGGTCGAGTAAGTGAGAGTCCTGATGGCTCTCGCGGCCACCCCGGAAGGGCGGGCCAACTGAAGCAAATGAAAGAGGTTTGAAATGCCGCGTCGTCGCGAAGTCCCTAAACGTGAAATCCTGCCGGATCCCAAGTTCGGCAACGTCGAGCTCGCCAAGTTCATGAACGTGATCATGCAAGGCGGCAAGAAAGCAGTCGCTGAGCGCATCGTCTATGGCGCCCTCGACTTCATCGAGAAGAAGAACCCGGGCAAGGACCCGCTGGAAGCCTTCACCATCGCCATCAACAACGTCAAGCCGATGGTCGAAGTGAAGTCGCGCCGCGTCGGCGGCGCCAACTACCAGGTGCCTGTCGAGGTCCGTCCGGTCCGCCGCCTGGCCCTGTCCATGCGCTGGCTCAAGGAAGCCGCCAAGAAGCGCGGCGAGAAGTCCATGGCCCTGCGCCTGGCCAACGAACTCATGGAAGCCACCGAAGGCCGTGGCGGCGCCATGAAGAAGCGCGACGAAGTGCACCGCATGGCCGAGGCCAACAAGGCCTTCAGCCACTTCCGCTTCTAAGCATTCCCCAGGACTGCGGGCCCGCCACGAGCGGGCCGCGTCCACTTCAACGAAAGAGATTCATCATGGCCCGCAATACGCCCATCGAGCGCTATCGCAACATCGGCATCTCGGCGCACATCGACGCCGGCAAGACCACCACCACCGAGCGGATCCTGTACTACACCGGTGTGAACCACAAGATCGGTGAAGTGCACGACGGCGCCGCCACCATGGACTGGATGGAGCAGGAGCAGGAGCGTGGCATCACCATCACCTCCGCCGCCACCACCTGCTTCTGGAAGGGCATGGACCTGTCCTACCCCGAGCACCGCTTCAACATCATCGACACCCCCGGCCACGTGGACTTCACCATCGAGGTGGAGCGTTCCATGCGCGTGCTGGACGGCGCCTGCATGGTGTACTGCGCCGTGGGTGGCGTGCAGCCTCAGTCGGAAACCGTCTGGCGCCAGGCCAACAAGTACAAGGTGCCCCGTCTCGCGTTCGTCAACAAGATGGACCGTACCGGCGCGAACTTCTTCAAGGTCTATGACCAGATGCGCCTGCGCCTGAAGGCCAACCCCGTGCCCATCGTGATCCCGATCGGCGCCGAGGACAACTTCACCGGCGTGGTGGACCTGATCAAGATGAAGGCCATCATCTGGGACGAAGCCTCCCAGGGCATGAAGTTCGACTACCAGGACATCCCGGCCGACCTCGTCGAGTCCGCCAAGGAGTGGCGCGAGAAGATGGTCGAGGCGGCCGCCGAGGCCAGCGAAGACCTGATGAACAAGTACCTGGAAGAGGGCGACCTCTCCGAGGCCGAGATCAAGCTGGGCATCCGCACCCGCACCATCGCCACTGAAATCCAGCCGATGCTGTGCGGCACCGCCTTCAAGAACAAGGGCGTGCAGCGCATGCTCGACGCGGTGATCGACTTCCTGCCCTCCCCGGTGGACATTCCCCCGGTGGCCGGCACCGACGAAGACGAGCAGCCCACCAGCCGCAAGGCCGACGACGGCGAGAAGTTCTCCGCCCTGGCGTTCAAGCTGATGACCGACCCCTTCGTCGGCCAGCTGACCTTCGTGCGCGTGTACTCCGGCGTGCTGTCCAAGGGCGATACCGTCTACAACTCGGTGCGCGGCAAGAAGGAGCGTATCGGCCGTATCGTGCAGATGCACGCCAACAACCGCCAGGAAGTCGACGAGATCCGCGCCGGCGACATCGCCGCCTGCGTGGGCCTGAAGGACGTCACCACCGGTGAAACCCTGTGCGACCCGGATTCCGTGGTGACCCTGGAGCGCATGGTCTTCCCCGAGCCCGTGATCCGCCAGGCCGTCGAGCCCAAGTCCAAGGCCGACCAGGAGAAGATGGGCATCGCCCTGTCCCGCCTGGCCGCTGAAGACCCGTCCTTCCGCGTGCAGACCGACGAAGAATCCGGCCAGACCATCATCGGCGGCATGGGCGAACTGCACCTCGAAATCATCGTGGACCGCATGAAGCGCGAATTCGGCGTGGAAGCCAACGTGGGCAAGCCCCAGGTGGCCTACCGCGAGACCGTGCGCAAGCAGGTCGCCGACGTCGAAGGCAAGTTCGTTCGCCAGTCCGGCGGCAAGGGCCAGTACGGTCACGTCGTGTTCACCCTCGAGCCGCAGGAAGCCGGCAAGGGCTTCGAATTCGTCGACGCCATCAAGGGCGGCGTGGTGCCGCGCGAGTACATCCCCGCGGTGGAAAAGGGCGTCGTCGAAGCCCTGAACTCCGGCGTGCTCGCCGGCTACCCGGTGGTGGACGTGAAGGTCACCCTGACCTTCGGTTCGTACCACGACGTGGACTCGTCCGAGCAGGCCTTCAAGATGGCCGCCATCTTCGGTTTCAAGGAAGCGGCCCGCAAGGCCAACCCCGTCATCCTCGAGCCGATGATGGCCGTGGAAGTCGAGACCCCGGAAGACTACGCCGGTAACGTGATGGGCGACCTGTCCTCCCGTCGCGGCATGGTCCAGGGCATGGACGACATGGTGGGCGGCGGCAAGGCCATCAAGGCCGAAGTGCCCCTGTCCGAGATGTTCGGCTACTCGACCACCCTGCGCTCCATGTCGCAGGGCCGCGCCACCTACACGATGGAGTTCAAGCACTACGCCGAAGCTCCGAAGAACGTGGCTGACGCCATCGTCGCCGCTCGTGCCAAGTAATTGGCCGGGTCTTTTTAGCAGCTGATTTCAGCCGGTCTGCGATCACGCACCCCGCCGTGCCCGTGCGGTGGGATGACGTGACGTGATGCAGACCTAAAACCTGTACACGGGCATTGCTCTTTTTTGGAGATTGAGAATGGCAAAAGGAAAATTCGAGCGGACCAAGCCGCACGTGAACGTGGGCACCATTGGTCACGTGGACCACGGCAAGACGACGCTGACGGCGGCCATCACGACCGTGCTGGCCACCAAGTT
>JACCDY011130588.1_pt1 | contig 27435 bp, 26 predicted proteins | sample 7446391 | NCBI WGS metagenome assembly JACCDY01 (sample SAMN15323451, study PRJNA562643) | freshwater metagenome | isolation source: river surface water | place: USA:Blue River Watershed | collected 2017-08-18 | reverse complement strand
CTTCAAGGGTGGGTTTCAGTTTCTTTATCGACAAAGTATCTGCTTTTGCTTTATCGGTACCTTGATAGGGAGAAGCTTGAGAGAACCGCGTTGTATAGCGAGCCAGCGCAGCTGTGCGACGCGGGGATAGGCGGCTTCAAGGGTGGGTTTCAGTTTCTTTGTCAACAAAGTATCCGTTCTTGTTGGGTCGGCAGCTTGATCACTACCCTGTGGGGCTGCAAGAAAACGTCAGGCGAGGCATACTAAGCACCTAGAAACCGCGTCCGATGGCGACATCCGGGCGCGGTTTTCTTTCCCCACCTATTCCTATCCCCATTTTCTGTTGAAAGCAAAGGAAGACACTATGACCATCAAAGTCGGAGACCATCTGCCCGAGGGCAAACTTGCCGAATTCATCGAGACCGAGACCGAAGGTTGCACGCTCGGACCCAACACCTTCAATGTGTCGGATCTGGTCAAGGGCAAGACGATTGCCATTTTTGGTCTGCCCGGCGCGTACACGCCGACCTGCTCGGCCCAGCATGTGCCCGGTTATGTGCAGCATGCCGATGCGCTCAAGGCCAAGGGTGTCGATGAAATCTGGTGCATCTCCGTCAATGATGCGTTCGTGATGGGCGCCTGGGGCCGCGATCAGAAGGCAACCGGCATCGTTCGCATGATGGCCGATGGAAATGCTGATTTTTCAAAAGCGATCGGCCTGTCTGCCGACTTCAGCCAGTTCGGCATGGGCACGCGCTCGCAGCGCTACTCGATGCTGGTAAAAGATGGCGTCGTCAAGCAGCTGAATGTCGAGGCAGGCGGCAAGTTCGAGGTATCGAACGCCGAGACCATGCTGGCACAGCTGTAATTCTCATCAAACTTCTGCGCAGGCCGCCATGATCAGACAGCGTACGCTCAGTCAGACCGTCAGCACCACTGGCGTCGGGCTGCATTGCGGCACGCGCGTCGAGCTCACGCTGCGGCCCGCGCCGGTGGACACCGGCATCGTGTTTCGCCGGGTCGATGTGAACCCGCCGGTGGAACTGCCGGCCAATGCGAATGGCGTTGGCGATACGCGCATGGCCTCGGTGCTTGAAAAAGACGGCGTGCGCGTGTCGACCGTCGAGCATCTGATGTCGGCCTGCGCCGGCCTCGGTATCGACAATCTGTATGTCGATCTGAACGCCGAAGAGATACCGATCATGGATGGCTCCGCCGCTTCCTTCGTCTTTCTGTTGCAGCAAGCAGGACGCAGCGAGCAGGATGCTGCAAAAAAATTCGTACGCGTGCTGCGTCCCGTCGAGGTGCGTGAAGGCGAGGGCGCGAATGAGAAGTGGGCGCGGCTGGAGCCCTGCCACGGTTTTCGCCTGAAATTCTTCATTGAGTTCAACCATCCGGCGATCGATGGCAGCGGACAGACCGCCGAGGTCGATCTGTCCTTCGAGTCGTATATCCAGGAAATCGCTCGCGCCCGCACTTTCGGTTTCATGCAGGATGTAGAAACCCTGCGTGGCATGGGCCTCGCACGTGGCGGTTCGCTGGAAAATGCCATCGTGATGGATGAATTCCGCATTTTGAACACGGGCGGGCTGCGCTACCGGAATGAATTCGTACGCCACAAAATTCTTGATGCGATGGGCGATCTGTATCTGGTGGGTCATCCGCTGCTGGCGAGCTACACTGCGCACAAATCCGGCCACGGTCTGAACAACAAATTGCTGCGCGCTCTGCTGGCCGACAGCACGTCGTATGAGATCGTCACCTTCAGCAATGCGGCTGCAGCGCCTGCTGCGTATTCGTCTCAGCTGGAGCAAGAGTGGGCAGCCGCCTGAGCGTCCGCATTGCTGACAGCTGAACCCCTCGCATCGTCATCGTCTCAGACTCCGCCTCCTTGAGCGAACCTCATACCTCTGATCGCGAGCCCCGGCTGGCGCTGATCTCACTGCTGACTGGCAGCGTGATCTGGGGCTTCACGTGGATGCCACTGAAGTTTTTCGCGGCTGCCGGGCTGGATGGTCATGCCGTGTCGTTGACTGCGTATGTACTGGTCGCGCTGGTGTCTATGCCTTTTATCTGGCGCGAGCGACACGACTGGCACAGCGAAACCCACTGGCTGATCCTGATCGGACTGTGCTTCGGCGTTGCGAATGTCGGCCTGACCATTGCGCTGATGTCCGGGTCGGTGGTGCGTGTGATGCTGTTGTTTTTCTTGTTGCCCGTCTGGGGTGCGCTCGGTGGCGCGCTCTTCCTTGGCGAGTCACTCGATCGTCGTCGCCTCATTGCGGTTGCGCTATCGCTCATCGGCGTATTTGTGATCGTCGGCGGGCTGCGCGCGCTGGATGAGCCGCCCTCGGTGGCGGATCTCGCCGCGCTGATTGCGGGCATCTGCTACACCGCAGCCGGCATTGCGAACCGCAAAGCGCGGCGCATACCGATGATCAGTCGCACCTTGTCGTCCTTTGCTGGCTGCGCCGTGCTGGCGCTGGTCGGGTTGCTGATTTCCTCACCGATCATTCCTGATCTTCCAGCGCTGACCTGGTTGCTGCTCGCTGGATTTGCCTTTTTCTGGTTGCTCGGCGCTGGCTTGCTGACTACGTACGGCGTCACCCATGTGCAGGCCAGCCGTGCTGCGGTGTTCCAGATCGTCGAGCTATTAGTGGCAGTCGTGTCGGCGGTACTGATCGGCGGCGAGACGCTGAGCTACGGCGACTATGTGGGCGGTGCGCTGATCCTTTTGGCCACCATGATCGAGGCGTTCCCGAGGCCTTCGCCCTCTGCCGAGATCTGATCAGGAGGCGCGTCGTGCCAGCAACTGGCGCAGCGCGTCACGCAGTGCTTCATTGCGAGGATCGGAATCGAGCGAGCTTTCGAGGTCAGCAAATGAGTTGAGTGCCGACGGTGGCAGCGGGCGCTTCGCCGCCGCCGGCGGCGCTGGCAGACGTTCCGGCATGACCTGCACTTTGAGCCGGATTTCCTCGACCGGCCAGCCGTTTTCTCTGAGTCCGGCCACAAGCCGGGGCAGTTGCTGCCTGAGCCGGGTCGCGAGCGCCGCATTCGGCACTGCAATCTGTAGCTGCCCATTGTCCAGATTCACGACGTGGCAGGCAGCGAATACCTGCGGTTGCAGACGCGCGCAGGCTTGCTGCAACTGCGCCAGCCGACTGGCCGTGGGCAGCAGGGCGCCGAGCTTTTCCGCGGATTGCAAAAAATCCATCGCTTCACGGGCATCAGCGCGCGCCTCCGGGCGGCGAAAAGGCTTGAAATTGTTGGGGAATCTGGACATCAGACAACATTAGCACAGCCGCTTTTGCGTGGGTGGACGTAGTACGGTTGACAAGAGCCTGCGTGATAGAATCGCGCCTTTGGCCGTCAGGCGCTCCTCCGCGGCCAGCCTCCTTTTCCCGCAAGCCAAGCATGTCCCTACTGACCAAAATTTTCGGCAGTCGCAACCAGCGGCTGCTCAAGAAGCTGCAGAAGACTGTCCGCGACATCAATGCCCTCGAGCCCGCGATGGAAACGCTGTCGGACGATGAACTCAAGGCAAAGACTCCCGAGCTGAAAGCCCGTCTCGCTGCAGGTGCCACGACGGACGATATTCTTCCCGAGGCATTCGCCGTTTGCCGCGAGGCCAGCAAGCGCGTCTTGAAGATGCGCCACTTCGATGTGCAGCTGATCGGCGGCATGGTGCTCCACCAAGGCAAGATCGCCGAGATGGGCACGGGCGAAGGCAAGACACTGATGGCGACACTGCCCGCGTATCTGAATGCGCTGGCCGGCAAGGGCGTACATATCGTCACGGTCAATGATTATCTCGCGCAGCGCGATGCCGAGTGGATGGGCAAGCTGTATGGCTGGCTTGGTCTGACGACGGGTGTGAATCTGTCGCAAGCACCGCACGATGTGAAGCAGGCAGCGTATGCGGCCGATATCACCTACGGCACCAACAACGAATTCGGCTTCGACTATTTGCGCGACAACATGGTGTATGACCTGGCCGACCGAGTGCAGCGCGGACTGTCATTTGCGATTGTCGATGAGGTCGACTCCATCCTGATCGATGAAGCCAGAACGCCACTGATCATCTCCGGACAAGCCGAAGACCATACCGAGCTGTACCGAAAGATAAATGCATTGCCGCCACTGCTGACCTTGCAGATCGGCGAAGAGACGCCCGACGGCAAGGGCGTGGTCGAAGTACCCGGCGATTACACCAAAGATGAAAAAGCCAATACGGTACTGCTGACAGAGGCCGGCCATGAAAAGGCCGAGCGTATCCTGACCGAGATGGGTTTGCTGCCCGAAGGCGCGTCGCTGTACGATGCATCGCACATCACGCTGATCCATCACCTCTACGCAGCGCTGCGTGCCCACACGCTGTTCCACAAGGACCAGCAATATGTGGTGCAGAACAATGAGGTCGTGATCGTCGACGAATTCACCGGTCGTCTGATGACGGGTCGCCGCTGGTCCGATGGCCTGCACCAGGCGGTGGAAGCGAAAGAAGGCGTGCGTATTCAGAACGAGAACCAGACGCTGGCCTCGATCACTTTCCAGAATTACTTCCGCATGTACGGCAAGCTGGCCGGCATGACGGGTACTGCGGATACCGAGGCCTATGAATTTCAGGAGATCTACGGTCTGGAGACCGTGGTCATCCCGCCGAACCGCCCGAGCCAGCGCAAGGACCGGCAGGATCAGGTGTTCAAGAATGCCGCGGGCAAGTACCGCGCGGTGCTGGCCGACATTCAGGATTGCCACGATCGCGGCCAGCCCGTGCTGGTCGGCACGACCTCGATCGAGAATTCCGAGCTGATCTCGCAGATGCTCACGCAAGCCAAGCTGCCGCACAATGTGCTCAACGCCAAGCAGCATGCGCGCGAGGCAGAGATCATCGCCCAAGCCGGTCGCCCGAAGATGATCACGATTGCAACCAACATGGCGGGTCGCGGCACCGATATCGTCTTGGGTGGCAATGTCGACAAGCAGATTCAGCTGATTGAAGCGGACGACGCGATCTCCGCTGACGACAAAGCCAAGCGCGCGCAGCAGCTGCGTGATGAATGGCAGTCGCTGCATGACGGCGTCGTGGCCGCCGGCGGCTTGCACATCATTGGCACCGAGCGCCATGAATCGCGCCGCATCGACAACCAGCTGCGTGGTCGTTCCGGCCGTCAGGGCGATCCCGGTTCCTCGCGTTTCTATTTGTCGCTGGACGACTCCCTGCTGCGTATCTTCGCTGGTGACCGCGTGCGCGCCGTGATGGAACGCCTGAACATGCCGGAAGACGAGCCCATCGAGGCCGGCATCGTTTCTCGTTCGATCGAATCGGCTCAGCGCAAGGTCGAGGCGCGCAACTTTGATATTCGTAAGCAGCTTCTCGAATACGACGATGTCGCCAATGATCAGCGCAAGGTCATCTACAACCAGCGCAATGAACTGCTCGAGGCGCAGGACATGTCCGAGATCAGTCAGGCGCTGCGTCATGGCGTGTTCACCGATCTGTTCCGCCAGCACGTGCCCGAAGAGTCGATGGAAGAGCAGTGGGATCTGGAAGGCTTGCAGGCGACGCTCGCCGCCGAGTGGCAGCTGGACATTCCGCTGACCGAGATGCTGAAGAACGAGCCTCAGCTGTCTGATGAAGAACTGCTGGAGCGTGTCCTGCATGCGGCTGACACCATTCATCAGGCCAAGGTCGATCTAGTGGGACAGGAGTCCTTCGGTGGCTTCGAGCGTAACGTGATGTTGCAGAGCATGGATTCGCACTGGCGCGAGCATCTGGCTGCGCTCGATCATCTGCGTCAAGGCATTCATCTGCGCGGCTATGCGCAAAAGAATCCCAAACAAGAATACAAGCGCGAAGCCTTTGAGTTGTTTGCACAGATGCTGGATCTGATTCGTAACGATGTGGTGCGCATGGTGATCACCGTGCGCGTGCAGTCGCAGGAAGAGATCGCCGCGGCAGAAGAGCAGATGTCGCAGCCGCATCTGGAGAACGTGCACTATCAGCATCGCGATTTCAATCCGGCGCTGGCGCCAGAAGAGTTACTGGCGCCGATCGATGACGACCAGCAGAGCAGCGGCATGGCGAAGGTTGGCCGCAATGATCCTTGCCCTTGCGGCAGCGGTAAGAAATTCAAACAGTGTCACGGCAAGTTGGCGTGATTCGTGGGCCAGTCTTCGCAGATAACATGCGAAGACGCTGGACCCCGGCCTACGCCGGGTTGACGTCTTGAGAGCCTTCGCTCTCTGATTCGTCATCCCGGCCAAGACCGGGATCCATGCTCACTCTGGCACCTCGCCAGCGCAGCAAAGTAACCCCACCCTTCTGACCCCACAGGCAAGCTCATGGCAGTCAATCTTCCCCTACCGATCGCAAACCAACTCAAGCCCGTCAAAGGCCTGCAGCTCGGCTACGCCGAAGCCGGCATCAAGAAACCCGGTCGTAAAGACCTGCTGCTGATGACGCTGGCGCCCACCGCGACGGTTGCTGGCGTGTTCACGACGAATCGTTTTTGCGCAGCCCCCGTACAAGTGGCCAAGCAGCATCTGGCCAGTGGCCAGGGCATCAGGGCACTGGTGATCAATACCGGCAACGCGAACGCGGGCACCGGCGAGTCCGGCCTCGCGAATGCGAATACCACTTGCGAGGCGGTCGCCAAGCTGCTCGCCTGCGAAGCCGTACAAGTACTGCCCTTTTCGACCGGTGTGATCCTGGAGCCCTTGCCGGTGGCTCGCCTGATTGCCGGTTTGCCGAGTGCGCAGGCGAATCTGAAAGAAGACAACTGGTACAACGCGGCCGAAGCCATCATGACAACGGACACGCAGCCGAAGGCAGCGTCGCATTCGGTGACCATTAACGGAAAGTCAGTGACACTGACCGGCATTTCCAAAGGTGCTGGCATGATCAAGCCGAATATGGCGACCATGCTTGGTTATGTGGCCTGCGACGCCAAGGTGCCGCAGCCTGTGCTGGAGCAGATCGTCCGGCGCGCCGCCGATGCCTCATTCAACTGCATCACGATTGATGGCGATACCTCGACCAATGATTCCTTCATACTGATCGCGACAGGTGCAGGAGAGCTGGACGTCACTGATGCGAACTCGCCGGAATGCCGGGCACTGGAAGCGGCGATCACCGGACTCGCGCAGCAATTGGCGCAGATGATTGTGCGCGATGGCGAGGGCGCCACCAAGTTCATTACTGTACAGATCGAGCAAGGGCGCGATGTTGCAGAGTGCCGCAAGATTGCTTATGCCATCGGTCATTCGCCGCTGGTGAAGACAGCTTTCTTTGCCTCCGATCCCAACCTTGGTCGTATCCTTGCCGCGATCGGCTATGCGGGCGTGACCGATCTCGATGTGGCCAAGCTCGATTTGTATTTGGATGATGTCTGGGTGGCGAAGCAGGGTGGGCGTCATCCGGACTACCGCGAGGAAGATGGTCAGCGGGTGATGAAGCAGAGCGAGATCACGGTGCGAGTTACACTGGCGCGTGGCACCGCATCGGCGACAATCTGGACCTGCGATCTCTCGCATGACTATGTGTCTATCAATGCGGATTACCGGTCCTGAAAGCGAATCGTCAGCAGTGTTTTAAAGTCGCTGGATCCCGGCCTGCGCCGGGATGACCCGGTTGAGGCCGACGCTCTTCACTCCGTCATTCCAGCGCAGGCCGGAATCCAGTGTCGTCTACAACCCAGAAAAATAACGACATGAAAGAACTCGAACAATTCCTTCAGCGTGCAGAATCGGTGCTGGCACGCGTCGAGCAATTACTGCCTCCAGCGACGCCTGAGACCGACTGGAGCACGACAGCCTTCCGCTGGCGCGTGGCTCGCGATGGCCGGGGTCATCTGCAGGCAGTGCATCATCCCTCACATATCCGACTCGACGATCTGCGGAACATTGGTCCGCAAAAAGAAGCGATCGAGCAGAACACCCGGCAATTCATCACGGGTCGGCCAGCCAACAATGTGCTGCTGACTGGCGCGCGTGGCACGGGCAAGTCCTCGCTGATCAAGGCCTGCCTCGCGCAATTCGCCGACCGCGGTCTGCGGCTGATTGAGGTAGACAAGGAGCACCTGGTCGATTTGCCCGATATCGTCGAGCTGATCGCTCAGCGTCCCGAGCGATTCATTATTTTCTGCGACGATCTGTCATTTGAAGAAGGCGAGGGCGGCTACAAGGCACTGAAAGTAGCGCTGGACGGCAGCATCTCTGCGCAATCAGACAATGTGCTGATCTATGCGACCTCGAACCGCCGGCATCTTCTGCCGGAAAAAATGTCGGATAACGAAGGCTATCGTCATGTCGATGATGGCGATCTGCATCCGGGCGAGACTGTCGAAGAAAAAATTTCTCTCTCCGAGCGCTTCGGGTTGTGGCTCTCTTTCTATCCGTTCCGCCAGGACGATTATCTCGATATCGTGCATCACTGGCTTGCTCACTTCGGTGTGCCCGCTTCACAGTTTGACGAGGCGGATGCCGAAGCGCTGCGCTGGGCCTTGCAGCGTGGTTCGCGCTCGGGTCGTATCGCATGGCAATTCGCGCGCGACTGGGCGGGCAAGCACGACAACGGCTGAACACGATGGCTGCACCGATCGATGTCGCAGTCGGCATCCTGATGAGACCGAATGGCGATGTGCTGATGGGTCAGCGCCCGGAGGGCAAGCCGTACGCGGGCTACTGGGAATTCCCCGGCGGGAAAGTCGAGGCGGGCGAGAGTGTGATCGACGCCCTCAAGCGCGAGTTTGCCGAAGAGATTGGTGTGCGTATTCTGTCAGCCGAGCCCTGGTGCGGCGTCGAGCATGTGTACCCTCATGCGCATGTACGCCTGCATTTTTATATCAGTCGCGAGTGGCAGGGCGAGCCGCGAGGGTTGGAAGGTCAGCAGCTGGCCTGGCAGGGAAGTTTCGAGGTGACGCCGATCTTGCCGGCGACGATACCGCTGCTGCAGGCACTCGCCGAAAGAAGATCGGCAGGGGTCAATGGGGGACGTCAGGATCTTGATCACTGACCGGGGTCGAGCCCGGGATCACGTATTTTTCTTCAGCCCACGCACCCAGGTCGATCTGCTTGCAGCGCTCGCTGCAGAAGGGGCGGAATTTGTTGACCTCAGCCCATTCGACCTTGTTACCGCAGGTCGGACAATCGACGACCGTCACCATGATGAAGAATCAGAAATTGCAGAGTGTCAGATCGAAGGGCACATCGCCTTCGTAGGCCTTGGGCTTGTTGTCGCCGCCCTGAGTGGTGAAGCGTATCCACAGTACATATTTATTGGCAGAGATTTCCGGTATCGCTGCCAACTGAGGATCCAGGCTGACGCGCAGCAATTGATAGGTGCGTCCCTGCAGCATTTGTTGGAAACTGCCGGCAGTCGCCACGATATGTGACGCACGGCCAGACTCGCGCAGCAAGCGCAAGATGATGGTGATCGCTGAGAATAGCGGTTCCAGCGGCGCGAACCAGCCGCTGATATCAGCGCGGCGCTGGCTGGATGATTGCTGCTGCCACGCATGATAGGACGGCAGATCGAACTCACAGGCACCACCTGGAATGATGGTGCGACCCCGTATGCTCATCAGCCATTCATTGTCGCGTATGTGCTGACCGGTCTTGCCCTGGACGCTAATGAGCGCCGCGCTGGTGCTCTCGATATCGGCGAGCACCTCATTCAGGCGTGCACTCTCGACATTGGGGTTGGATTTGAAGCCGATCAGTGTTTGCTTTTGTCGTTCTAATTCTTGCAACAGATCAGACTTCAGGTCAGCGCGGCCCGCGACTTCAAGCATCTCGTAAATGGTGGCAAGCGCTACGTGATGCTGCAAATGATGATCCTGCGCGACGAAGAACCGGTACTTTTCGTACAGGTCTTCAAGCCGCAGCAGAGTGCGAATACGCTCATTGAAAGGGTATTCGTAAGCGGTCAAGGCGGCAGTCCTCGCGAGTGGGCCAAAAATTGATACCGTGATTCTGACCGAAGCAGTCGGAAATTACAAACTTCTTGCCCTTAAAAGGCCTGGTGTTTGCACTCAGGGACGGGTCAAGAGGGGGTGGCCAGCGCAAGGTAGCGCTGGTGCAGTGCAACGACCGCCTGTTCGAGTGTATCCAGCGCCTGATCATTGACGATCACATCGTCAGCGACTGCCAGTCGGGCTTCGCGGCTGGCCTGCGTCGCCATGATCGCGCGGACTTGCTCAGCCGATAACTGGCTGCGGCGCATGACCCGCTCAAGCTGCAGCGCTTCGCTGCAGTCCACCACCAGCACGCGATCCACGCTGTCCTTCCATCGGCCCGATTCCACCAGCAGCGGCACCACAAACACCAGGTAACTGCCGGGCACGCGCTCAGCTTCGATCCGCGTTTGCTGCCTGATCAGCGGATGAAGAATGGCCTCCAGCTGCCGTTTGGCGGCAGCATCCGAGAACACGCGCTCGCGCATGGCGGCGCGGTCTAGCGCACCCTCTGGTGTCAAAAAGCTATCGCCGAATTGCTCAGCAATAGGCCGTATGGCCGCACCGCCGGGGGCGGTCAGCGCATGCGCGATCTGGTCGGTGTCGATGATGGCGGCGCCCTGTTGGGCGAGCAGGTCGGCAACCGCAGACTTCCCGCTGCCGATGCCCCCCGTCAGACCGACGGAAAATCGGTTGAAGGCTTTCTCTGTCATGCCGACGATTGTCTCTCAGACGCTGGCGCTTGCCGAGCGGATCTCAACTGCCTAGCCAGGCATGAAGCAAGGGCTGTCCGAACAACAGCGCGATCAGCCCGGCGGCCGCGAGAAAGGGGCCGAAAGGAATCGGACGGTCGCGATGGTGCCCGCGAAATACGATCAGTGATAGTCCGACGATGGCGCCGACAGCAGAAGACAGCAGCACGATCACCGGCAGCATCATCCAGCCCAGCCACGCGCCCAGTGCAGCCAGCAGTTTGAAGTCGCCATAACCAATCCCATCCCGGCCCGTCACAAGCTTGAACAGCCAGTACACCGCCCATAGCGACAGATAGCCGATTGCCGCGCCGATCACGGCATCGCGCAAGGGCACGAAGGTGCCTTCGAGGTTCACCAGCAGACCGAGCCACATCAACGGCAGTGTCAGCTCGTCAGGCAGTAGCTGCGTGTCGATGTCGATGAACGTCATGGCGATCAGCATCCACAGCAGCAGCAGCGCCGACAGACCGGCGAATGAGCTGCCCAGATGCCAGATCACCAGGCCTGACAAGACGGCGGTGAGCAACTCGACTGCCGGGTAGCGTGCCGAGATCGGTGCATGACAATACCGGCAGCGGCCCTTGAGCCAGACATAGCTGATGATCGGTACATTGTCTGCCACAGACAGCGCATGACCGCAGGCGGTGCAGGCGGAGCCGGGCAGTACCAGGTTGTAGCGATCCGTGTGCGGCGGCTGGTCGTCGTTTTCCATCGCGAGGTAATTGTCGGATTCGCGCTGCATCATGATCGGAAACCGGTAGATCGCCACGTTCAGAAAGCTGCCCACGATCAATCCCGGCAGCATCCAGAGCAGCGCCGCGACGACACTTTCCGGTGGGGCCGTCAGCAAGGCAGTCAACAAGGTATCGGTGGATTCCAGCATCGGTGTCGGTTATCAGTGCGGCTTAGTGCAGTTGAGAGCGGACCCGGGTCAGACGACCGAACCGAGCTTGAAGATGGGCAGATACATCGCGATCACCAGACCGCCGATCAGCACGCCGAGCACGACCATGATGACCGGTTCCATCAGAGAAGACAATGACGCGACGGCAGCATCGACTTCTTCCTCGTACGCTTCTGCGACTTTGCGCAGCATGGATTCGAGCGCGCCGGATTCTTCGCCGATCGCGACCATTTGCGTGACCATGGACGGAAACACACTGGTCGATTGCATCGCGATGTTCAGGCTAGTGCCGGTGCGTACTGCCGCAGCGATACGGCGGGTAGCCTCAGCGTAGACCGCATTGCCAGAGGCGCCGCCGACAGAATCTAGTGATTCTACCAAGGGCACGCCAGCGGCGAACATGGTTGACAAGGTACTGGTCCAGCGCGCAATCACGGCCTTGCGAATCACCTCGCCGAACAGTGGCAGACGCAGTGCCAGTTTGTCGGTGGCGATCTGCAGCGAGGGCGAGCGCCGCCAAGCCCGATAACTCAGCGCCGAGATCGCCACCAGTGCAATCAGCATCAGAAACCCATAGTTGACGAAACGATCGGACAACGCGATCACCAGTTGCGTCGGCAGCGGCAGCTCAGCGCCGAAACTCTCGAACACTTCTTTGAAGGCAGGTACAACCCACACCATGATCACCGCGGTCACAATGCAGGCCACACCCAGTACCGCTACCGGATAGAACATCGCCGAACGTACCTTGCCTTTGATCGCCAGGGTTTTTTCTTTGTAGGTGGCCAGTCGCGCGAGCAATTGTTCAAGAATGCCACCCTGTTCACCGGCCGCTACCAGGTTGCAGAACAACGCATCGAAGTACAACGGGTAGCGGCGAAAGGCTTGCGACAGACTGCTGCCAGTTTCCACATCGGCGCGGATATCCAGTAACAACCGGGTGACCGCCGGGTTCGCATGGCCGCGCGCGACGATATCGAAAGATTGCAGCAGCGGCACACCCGCTTTCAGCATCGTCGACAGCTGCCGCGTGAACACGCAGATATCCTTCTCATGGATCTTACGCTGACGCTGACGCGGTTTTTTCTTGACGCGTACCTCAGTCAGGCCTTGCCGGCGCAGCGCCGCATCCACGCGTGACTGCACGCTGGCGCGCATTTCACCCTGTACCAACCGTCCACTTTTGTCTTTGCCTTCCCACGAATAAAGGGTGTCGCTGCTATTGCCCGGACGGGGCTGACCGACAGATGCCATGCGAATTCTCCTGACGAATCATGAACGGGGCCGCACGATGAAGACTGCGCGGATTACCTGTGAATCGGTACTACGGGTGAGTGAGTCCTGCTTATTGATTGGTGCAACTGAGGATTTCTTCCAGTGATGTCAGTCCATGCCTCACTTTCAGCAAACCTGATTCGCGCAATGTCCTGATACCCTCGCGCCGCGCCTGCGCCTCGATCTCCAGTGCTGTGCCATGCGCAAGAATGATGCTTTCGATGGCTTCGGACACGGGCATCACCTGATAGACACCGACCCTTCCCTTGTAGCCGCTGCCGCTGCACCGCTCGCACCCTGCGGGGCCATACAGCGGTGCGCCATCAAGTTGCGATTCATCGAAACCTGCGTCGAGCAGGGTTTTTTCTGGTAGCGCCACGGGTTGCTTGCAACTGCACAGCCGACGCGCCAGTCGCTGCGCAGTGATCAGATTGACGGCGGCACCGATGTTGAACGCGGCCACGCCCATGTTCAGCAGCCGCGTCAGCGTCGACGGCGCGTCATTCGTATGCAGGGTGGAAAACACCATGTGACCGGTCTGCGCCGCCTTGATCGCGATATCGGCGGTCTCCAGATCACGAATCTCGCCAACCATGATGATGTCCGGGTCTTGACGAAGGAAGGCGCGCAGTGCGACTGGAAACGTCAGCCCGGCACGTTCGTTGATGTTTACCTGATTGATGCCCGGCAGGTTGATCTCTGCCGGGTCTTCTGCGGTGGCGATATTGGTGCCGGGCTGGTTGAGTAAATTCAGGCAGGTGTACAGCGACACCGTTTTGCCCGAGCCCGTGGGGCCGGTGACCAGCACCATGCCGTAAGGCCGGTGGATGGCGTCGAGCAGCAAGGCTTTCTGATCCGGTTCATAGCCCAGCGCATCGATGCCTAGCTGCGCCTGACTGCCATCGAGTATGCGCATCACGATTTTTTCACCGAACAGGGTGGGCAGCGTCGATACGCGGAAGTCAATGCTGCGTGTCGCAGAGACCTGCAGTTTCATTCGCCCATCTTGTGGCACTCGCTTCTCGGAAATGTCCAGCCGCGAGATCACCTTGATGCGCGAGGCGAGTTTTTCCTTGATGGCCAGCGGTGGCCGTGCAATCTCGCGCAACTCGCCATCGACCCGAAAACGTATGCGATAAAACTTTTCGAAAGGCTCGAAGTGCAGATCCGAGGCGCCCATATTGATTGCATCAGTCAGAATTTTTTGCAGAAAGCGAACGACCGGTGCATCATCAATTTCGCTCGCACCGGTCTCGTTGTCGGCAGAGGACTCGGCATCTTCTGCAAACGAGACGCTGTCGAGATCATCGCCGATCAGCTCACTGAGGTTTTGCTCCGCGCTCTGCGAGAGCCGGCCTATCATGTCGATCAGCTGCGGATAGGCAACGACCACCGGTTCTACCGCCAGCCCAGTCTGGAACTTCACCTGCTCGATCGCCTGCTGCTGGCTGGGGTCAGCCATCCCCAGCGACAGCTTGCCACCGCGTCGCGAGAGCACAATCACGCCATGACTGCTCATCAGGCGCGGATCGATTATTTTCTGTGGCAGTGCTTCCGGATTCACCGCTGACAGATCCAGCAGCGGATAGCCAAAGGTGTTCGAGCAGAATTGCGCGAGCGCGTCGGCCCCGATCGCGCCGTCACGGATCAATGTCTGGATGAACGGCAGCTTTTCTGCCGCGCTGCTGCGCTGGGCAGATTCCAGCTGCTGTAGGTTCAGCAGCTGTGCCTGCAGCAACATGCGCGGCAAGCCGGAGGAATTCGCGGCTGAGCTGGCGGGCGCGGGTACGGTCATGGGAACGATTGGCCGGTGGTGATATTCAAGGCGGCTGATCATGCGCGATGAATGACCCTGGCCCGTCCGGATCGCTGGCCGTCAATGTTAGTCTTGGGTAGTCCGCCGTGTCTGATCACGGCAGTTGACGTTAAGCTGCAACATCCTCTCGGATGCAGCGTTGGTCACTGCAGCAGTGGCCGCTCAAATGTGAGGGCGGTACAGCTTGACCATGCGTATCGCCTGTTCCTGCGCTTGCACGATCTCGATCACGACATTCGCGATCTTCAGGCTGACGCTGGCTTCAGGAATATCTTGCAGGGTTTCCAGCAACAATCCATTGATAGTCTTTGGGCCGTCCAGCGGCAGATCAAGCCCGAGACGCTTATTGACATCGCGCAGAGAAATACTGCCTTCGAGCAGACATTCGCCTCGGCTATCCCAGTCGAATTGCTCGGCGCGCGTCGCGCTGGGCGTGGAGGTGGTGAATTCGCCGACCATCTCTTCAATGATGTCATCCAGCGTGACCAGTCCCTGTACCTCGCCATACTCATCAACAATGATGCCCAGGCGCTCGTGATTTTCCTGAAAATACTGAAGTTGCGTAAACAAATCGGTTTCCGCCGGGATGAAATAGGCCGGAGTCAGCAGTTCACGGAAATGATCAACGCTCAGTTCATCTTCCCGGTTCAGTAAAGCCATGGCTTTGCGCACGTGCAGGATACCGGCGATCTGATTGATCTCTCCTTCATGCACGAGCAGCTTGTTGTGATAGCAGGTCGTTAGCTGATGCTTGATCTCATCGACTGGAACCGACAGGTTCAGCGCCTCGATCTGCGCGCGCGGCGTCATGACATCTTCTACCGTCACCTGCTCCAGGTCGAACAGATTCAGCAAAATGCTCTTGTGCTTGACTGGAATGAAATTGCCGCCCTCGAGCACCATCGAGCGCAACTCTTCGGGGGACAGCCGCACATCACGCGCTTCCCTGCCGGTACGCAGCCCCATCAAGCGCAGCAGCGCGCGTACAAACAGGTTGACGAACCAGATCGCTGGCCTTGCCAGCAGGATCAGCGGTTTGATGATCAGCGAGGCAGGCAGCGCGATGCGCTCAGGGTAGGTCGCGCCGACGACTTTGGGTGTGATCTCCGCGAAAACGATCAGGAAGAAGGCCACGACAGCGGTGGCGATCGTGATCACTTCTTGATTGTTGCCGAATGCTGAAATCGCGATCGAGGTGACCAGCGCAGTGATCAGTGCATTGATCAGGGTGTTGGCGATCAGAATCAGCGACAGCATGCGGTCGGTGTGATCCAGCAGCCACAGCGTCGTTTGAGCCAGTCGCGAGCCACGGCGCGCCAGATGTTTCACGCGATGCCGGTTCAGCGCCATCAGCGCCGTTTCGGAGATGGAGAAAAAAGCCGAGGTGCAGGTCAGTACGGCCAGCGACAGCAATTGCACCCACAAGGGCACGGAGTCCATGAATTAGCGTCGAGAGAGTGCGCAGTCAAGCGCGAAAGAGGAGTGCCGAGTATAGCGCAGGAGGCCGGTTTTACTCGGTCTGCGGACATCAAGGGTGTTTGCTAAAATTTCAATGCATCAAAATCATTCAGACAACCGATCAAATCCTCGATCCTCGATGCGCGTGCCGTTTTCTTCTCGACTTGCCCTTGTTCCGTTAGCAGCGGTGGTGTCAGCACTGGTTTTGCTGGCGTCTTGCCGACAGCCGGACCCTTCCGCAGCGACCAGCGCCGCCGTGCCTGTGGCCTCCACCGCGGTCGAGCTCGGCAGTCTGATCTTTCATGATGCGTCGCTGTCAGCCTCCGGCAAACAATCCTGTGCGAGCTGCCACTCACCCGAGCACGCGCATGCACAGCCCAATGCGCTCGCGGTGCAGCCGGGTGGCCCGAATCTCGATCAGTCCGGTACACGAGCGGTACCGTCCTTGCGCTATCTGGCGCAAACGCCGGCGTTCGCTTTCAATGAAGAGGGCACGCCTGTCGGAGGCTTCAACCAAGATGGCAGTGCCGAGACACTGGCGGCGCAGGCCGAGCGCCCGCTGCTTGCGGCAAATGAAATGGCTAATCTCACGCGGGCGGCCGTCGTTGAAAAACTGCGTCGCGCGGCCTATGCGCCGGCCTTTCGCAAAATCTACGGTGAAAACAGCCTCGACGATGTCGAGATAGCCTTTGCAGGCTTGAGCGATGCGCTGCAGCGCTATCAGCTCGAGGCGCCGGAGTTTCATCCGTTTGATTCAAAATACGACGCCTACCTCGCTGGCAAAGCAACGTTCTCAGATGCCGAGATGCGGGGGCTGAACCTATTCAATGATGAAAAGCGCGGCAATTGCGCGGCCTGTCATCCCAGTGCGAAGCGGGAAGACGGCAGCCCGCCGCTGTTCACCGACTTCACCTATGACGCGCTCGGTGTCGCGCGCAACAAGGCCATACCGGCGAATGCCAATCCGGCGCATGTCGATATGGGCCTGTGCAAGTCAGGCCGCAGCGGCCGCGCGGCCCAGCCCTCCGAGTGCGGTAAGTTCAAGGTGCCCACCTTGCGCAATGTGGCTACGCGCCAGGTGTTCTTCCACAACGGACAAGTGACCAGCCTGCGCGATGCGGTTGCTTTCTATGTCAGCCGCGATACGCATCCCGAAAAGTGGTACCCGACGGTGAACGGCAAGGTGAAAAAATTTGATGATCTGCCGGTTGCTCATCATCGCAATGTGAACGTGGAAGAGGTGCCCTACGACCGCAAGCGCGGCGAAAAGCCCGCACTCTCAGACCAGGAAATCGATGATGTGGTCGCCTTCCTGCGCACGCTCAATGATGGCTACCGGGCACCGCAGAACTCGTCCGGCAAATAGCGCCTCGCCCGATAACCTCTGGCTGTCAGCATCGGTCGGTACACTGCGCGGATCGACTCTCTGGATTCAAGTGAACGGCCATGCCCAACTGGAGTTACCTGATCGCCCGCCTTGTCAGTGCCATGGGCTCATGGCTGGATGCGAGCAATCTTCGCAATCGCGTCTATCAGCTGCAGCAAGAGAACGAGCTTCTGCGCGTGGCGCTCGACGACATTCGGCGCATGGATCCGGAAGGCCGTCTGGGCTGGTACGCGAGACAGGCGCTGGAACGGGCCGATCTGCGCGAATGACCTGGTGCCGCTAGTTGTAGCGCCGCCGGCTTCAGCGCCGGCGTGAGGTGCTGCGAGTCGAGGTGGCCGCTTTGCCTTTGCTTTTGGCGGTCCGACCGGCTCGGTCGGACCAGCGCTGCGACTGCTCCAGCAAGTGCGCATTGAAGACGCGGGCAATCGGTGACAGTTGCTTGCCTTTCGGGTACACCACGTGCCATTGCGAGGCGATCGGAAACCCCTCTGCATCGAGCACGGCGACATCATCATCTTCCAGTCGCTCATACAGCGCATGGCGCGACACCACCGAAATACCGAGGCCGCCAGCGACGGCTTGCTTGATAGCCTCGTTGCTGCCGAGCTCGAGCCTGAGCAGTGGCGAGAAGCGTAGTTTCCTGAACTGCGCATCAACCGCCATGCGTGTTCCCGAGCCTCGCTCGCGCAGAATAAATCGCTCCGTCGAGAGCTGCTGAATCGTGATTTTTTTTCGGTGCGCGAGCGGATGCGACAGCGGTGCGATCATCAGCAACGGGTTGGGCATGAACACCTGATCTTCCAGATCGATGTCAGTGGGCGGCATGGACATGATGTACAGATCGTCGAGATTGTCTCTCAGTCGTTGCACTACGCCGTCCCGGTTCAGCACCTCCAGTGAGATATCAATCTCCGGGTGCGCGGCGCAAAAACTTCCCAGTAGCCGGGGCACGAAGTATTTGGCTGTGCTGACCACGGCCACCCGCAGCCGTCCGCGCGTCAGCCCTTTCATCGCATCGATTTTCTGCCCGAAGAGTTCCCACTCGCCCGCAATCGCGCGCGCGGTGCGAGCCAGCTCTTTGCCCGCCTCTGTGAGGTGGACTCGGCGCGAGATCACCTCATACAGCGGCAGGCCCACCGAGTCGGCAATCTCGCGCAGCTGCATGGAGGCGGTCGGCTGAGTGACATGCAGCAGCCGGGCCGCTGCGCTGACGCTTCCGGTGTCGGCCAGTGCGAGAAATAGCCGCAGCTGGCGGAAGGTGACATTCATGGTCATAGATTTAAGTCTATGGGTAATGTTCTTAAAATCGATTATACCTGATGAGGCAAGAAGAGTAAGCTTCGCACCTCAGGAGTCAATATTCATGCAAAACTTTCTCGATCCAGCGATTCTCTTTTTTGTTTTTGGTGTCGTGGCCGGCCTGTTGAAGTCCGATCTCGAAGTGCCGCAACCTATCGCCAAATTTCTGTCGCTCTACCTGTTGATGGCCATTGGCCTCAAAGGCGGCTTTGCGCTCGCTGCCTCGGGGCTGGAGCCATCGATCGCGCTCAGCCTCGGTGCGGCGCTGACGATGGCCTTTCTGGTGCCCGTGCTTGGCTACAGTTTTCTGAAGTCACGTGTCTCGCGCTTTGATGCCGCTGCAGTGGCGGCATCCTACGGCTCGGTCAGTGCGGTGACCTTCGTCGCAGCGATGCAGTACCTTGACGGCAAAGGCCTTGCGCCCGGCGGTCACATGGCGGTGGCGATGGTGCTGATGGAATCACCGGCCGTGATCGTCGCGGTCACACTGGCCAACATGCTCAGACAGCAGCAAGGCGCGAGTGTCGCGGTGGGCGGATCGGGTGTCGCCGTGGTGAGCGGCGGGCACGGCACCTCGGTCGGCAAGATCTTGCACGAATCGCTGACCAACGGTGTGCATATGCTGCTGATTGCATCGCTGCTGATCGGTTACATGAGCGGGGAGTCGGGCAAGGCGATGATGCATCCTTTCTCCTTCGATCTGTTCAAAGGCATGCTCGCTTTCTTCTTGCTTGACATGGGTCTGACAGTGGCCAGGAGTTTGAGCTCGGTACGCGACAAGTCGCCGGTGCTGATCGCGTATGCCGCCCTGGCGCCGCTCGTGCATGCCAGTATTGCGCTGCTGCTCTCTGCGGTGCTCGGCTTGCCGGTGCCGGATGCGACGCTGCTGATGGTGCTCTCGGCCAGTGCGTCTTACATCGTGGTGCCTGCCGTGCTGCGGTACGCGATACCGGAGGCGAATCCCTCCATGTATCTGGGTCTTGCGCTGGGTATCACCTTCCCGCTGAACATATTGATCGGCATACCGCTTTACACCTATGCCGCGCAGACCGTGCTGTCGTGACCAGGATCAGGGGATACGATTGAGAATGCGGCAGCGCTGAATGTCGCAGGCCGTGGGTAGTGACGATCGATACTCGGGGAAGGCTTTCAGCAGCCCCGGGTTGCGCGTGAAGCACTGTCCACCCTTGCCGTCGTGGTAGTACGACAGCACATCCACGCAGCGGCGAGAATGCGCCATCAAGCCGTAGAAATGACCCATCTCGTGCGACAGCACCATTTGCAAGGTGTCGAGCGCATTGTGCGTAGGATTGCGCTGGTTCAGCAGATGAAAGGCTTGCGCACCGAGCGATAACTGGTGGTTGCCCAGATTCGCCAGTCCGAAATGTCCGCCACTTCCCGCTGCATCCCACTGCACGACGATATTCCCCCGGCTTGATTGCAAGCCCGGTGCTGCCACCATGACTTGCGCGGGGATGCCGCACCGGGACCACTCGGCCGCTGATTTTTGCAGCAGGCTCAGTACTTGCGGCTCCTTGAACCAGCTGGGCGCTCCCGCATGCCGATAACTGAAGGTGAATGCACCGGCGGCGGCCATGCGATCCTGACCATCGCCCCAGGTGGCAAGTTCGCCATCAGCGCACTGCGCGATTTCCAAATTACGTAGCAGGGCATCGGCGCTGGCGGGTGCGACAAACATTGCCAGCAGCAGGCAAACGAGGTGATGGGAGAGTAGAGAACGCAGCGGCGAAAGGATCAGCGGCAGGGGGCGATGCTTCAATTCAGCGTGCAGCGTCAAGGTGGCGGGATGTTTACGCAGGCTCTGCGGCGGCATCTGCGTCAGCGCCGGATTCACCGGCTGCGTCCTGGGCCCCGGCATCAGCCGTCGCCTCCAAGGTACCGGTGGCTTCGTCGGCACTAGCATCGGCCTCGTGATTGACGGCAGCCTCTGCGATCTGGGTAGCGCTAGGTTGCGGCGGACCATCGACATTCGAGCCCAGGCATCGTCCCATCAGCGCATTCGCGGTCTTGTAACCCAGTTCAGTCAGCGCGAGCACGCCGCCGCCCGGGCGCAGGATGCCCATGCGGATCAGCTTGTCCATCTGCTTTTCATGGCGGACGAACTCGCTGGGCAATTTGTCATTGTTGACCAGCGCGATCATCAAATCGATGTCTTCAACGGATAGCACGTACATGATGCGGCTCCCGACCTTAACTTGACCGAAAGACTAGCTTATTTAACGCAATCGGGTAAAGCGGGGCGGGATTAAACAGTGAAAAGCCAATGAGAATTGCTCGGAAATCGATGTAAACCTCGTCAATCGACCGCTTGACCGTCGAGAGTTAATAAAAAAATAATCAGTCTGAAGCGCCGGCGCGGCGTGCCGCCGGATCAGCGTCGGAGAAATGCTCTGGGTGCAGCAGACGACCCGGCCGCGGCACACCCAGAGCATCGATCTTCGCTTCGCGCACGCGCCAATCCAACGATCCATCGCCGGCCAGCGTGATGCGCAGCAGCCAGCCGGTGCGCGTATCGTCGTCGCTGAAACCATCAAACACAAAGTTACCCAGACTGTAGAAAATCGGCTTGCCTTTGTAGACTTCGATATCCTGCGTCACATGAGGATGACCGCCGACTACCGCGTCTGCGCCATGGTCGATCATGATCCGCGCCATGGCTCTTTGCCGCGCCGAGGCCAGCTTCTGATATTCCCAGCCCCAGTGCGGATACACCACCAAAAAATCCACGTGCAGTTGCTGTTTCGCCTGTCGGATGCCTTGAATCACAAAGTCTTCATCGAGCCATGCATGACCAGGCACGTTGTCCAAGGCCTCGAAACTTCTGGGAAAAAAACCGTTATAGCCCAAAATCCCAATCCGCTTGCCCTTGATCTCGCGAATGAAGGGCTGGTGCGCCTCGCGCAAATGGCGACCGCCACCGAAATAGGGAATCGACTGTTTATCCAGCGAGTTCAGCATGTCGACAAAGGCGGCTTTGCCAAAGTCTCCCGTGTGATTGTTCGCCACCGACACCGCGCTGAAGTATTTCTTTAGCAGCGGCAGCGACTGCTTGGGTGCCCGGAAGGTGTAGGGTTTGTCGATAGGCTTGCCCTTGGCAGAGATCACGCACTCGAGATTGCCGATGGTCAGATCGGCATGGCGCAGCTCATTGGCAAAATGTCGGAACGGATCTTTGTCAGCGCGTATCAACTTGCCAGGCGTATCGGCCAGCATCACATCGCCGACAAACACCAGTTGAATATCCTCCGCGGCGATGCTTGACGACGAGTTGAGCAGTAACGCGAGTAGCCACGCAAGCCACTGAAAAGTTGTCCTCATGATCTACTCGCAGCTCACAAAACACTCAAAAAACATTTCGCGCTCCAGGTCAGATGAATACACCTTGTTCAGCCCCAGGCTGGCGGGAGGCGTTGCGCAGCGTTGTGGCGAGAGGAGATGCTCGCTGGCGTGAATCAATGTCGGTGAATGCGACCGCAGCTCGTAGACATAGGTCTTGAGCTTGGCCCGCTCTTGCAGCAGCTGCGCCTTGAACAAGAAGCGCTCACCCAGACTCACTGACTGGAAAGCGAAGACGTCGGCGCTCGCGGGTAGATGGAGTGTCTCCGTGGTCAGACCGTACTCGGCGTGGCAGGTCGCCGTCATGGGCGCTGCGGCCGTAGCCATCAAGGGCGCCAGCGGCCAGTACATGAAGAACAGAGCGAGCACGAGGCGTTTCATGTGCTAAGGAGATCCAGAGTGCGGCGATATTGCCAGCCATGACTCTATCCCATCTGCAGGGGCGTACCGGATAAAATCCGGAGAAGCCGCGATCCTTGCCGGCAGCGCCGGCATGACGCGCAATAACCGCAGCGATAACAATAGCGCTAACGACAGCGATAACCACCGCGATAACCACAGCACTCACCGGACAAGCCATGTACCTGCCGCCACATTTTGCCGAGACCCGTCCTGAGGAACTGCATCGCATCATCCGTGAGCATCCGCTCGGCGTCTTGGTGACCCACTCGGGCAGTGGCCTCGATGCCAATCACATTCCTTTCGAATTCGATCCAGATCAAGGCCCGCAGGGCACACTGCTCGCGCATATCGCGCGCGCCAATCCGCTGTGGACAGATTGTCCTGCGGGCGCAGAGGTGATGGTGGTGTTCAGGGGCGTGGAAGGCTATATCTCGCCCAACTGGTACCCGAGCAAGCACGAGACACACCGGCAGGTACCGACCTGGAATTACGAGGTCGTGCATGTCCATGGTCGCTTACGCATCATGGATGATGAAAAATTCGTCCGTGGTGTCGTGGCGAGACTGACCCGTGAGCACGAAGCCACCGAACCCCGACCCTGGAAAATGGGCGATGCACCGAAGGACTACATGGATGACATGGTCAGCAAAGTCGTCGGCATCGAGATCGAGATCGCGCGTCTCGAGGGGAAGCGCAAGCTGAGCCAGAATCGCGAGAGTCGCGATATTCATAACGCCGTCAACGAACTGGCGCGACGCGATCAGCACGCGTTGGCTGCCACCATGTCAGCGGCGATGCCATCGCGAGATGAATAAACCCGGCGTATCTCTGTTGCTGAACCTGGCGCACGCGCTGGACCATATGTTCCTGTTGATCTTTGCCACGGCCGTGAGCAGCATCGCCACGGACATGGGCATGCAACACTGGGAAGATCTGATGCCCTATGGCGCCGCCGCGTTTTTTTTCTTTGGCGTCGGTTCGCTACCCGCCGGCAGGCTGGGTGACCTGTGGGGACGGCGCAAGATGATGAGCGTGTTTTTCATTGGTATCGGCGTCTCGTCGCTGCTGGTCAGTCAGGCACAGACCCCCATACAGCTGGCCGTGCTGCTGGCAGTGATGGGTTGCTTCGCGTCGATTTATCATCCAGTTGGCATACCCATGCTCATGCAGTTCACCGACAAGCCGGGAAGGGCGATCGGATTCAATGGCCTCATGGGCAATTTGGGCATCGCCGTCGCCGCCGTGCTCACCGGCTGGCTAGTGACGCTCAGCGGCTGGCGCGCCGCGTTCTGGTGGCCCGGTTGCCTGAGCATCGCGCTAGGCCTCTTGTTTTGGTGGGTGACTCGCGGCGACGATGTCGCTCCCTCAAAAAAACCCCGCTCTGGCTCGGTCGCACCGCACCACCAGCAAGCTATGCTTTTTTTTGTGATGACGCTTGCGGCGACCACAGGCAGCTTGCTGTTTAATTTTTCGACCAACAGCAACGGCGAGGTGCTGGCAGACCGGCTGAGTGGCCTGATCAATGAACCCGCCGCAATTGGCATGCTGCTCGCCGGTGTGTACGTGCTGGCTTCGTTTAGCCAGCTCGTCATCGGACACCTGCTCGATCGCATACCCTTGAAAAAACTCTACCTGACCGTATTGGGCATTCAGCTGCTGACCCTGTTGGCTGCTACCCAGACACAGGGGTGGATGTTCTACCTCGCGCAAATCGCCTTCATGTGCGCGATCTTTGCGGCCATCCCTTTTACCGATGCGATGATCGTCAAGTATGTAGACGATTCCATGCGCAGCAGGATTTCCGGCGCACGCTTCGCCGTATCATTTGGCGCCAGCTCAGTCGCTGTCTGGCTGATCGGCCCCATCGTGAAGTCAGGCGGTATGGCGTCGTTCTTGTGGACCATGGTGGCCACCTCCGCCGCCACGCTCGCCGTTATCAGCTTCTTGCCATCGACGGAAGAGGTGCCGGAGGGATAAGTTGCACTCTGAGCCGTTCCACTACCCTACAAAGGGACACTCACTTTGTAGGACCCATTGCGCTACGGCTACGTTTGCTCTGCAGCAGCCCAATATTCATCTCGGCCGTCAGATGCGACGCATAAAATTCTTCGATCATTTGCACTGATGTACGAGCATTTCTAGCCAGCGTGAGCAAGTCGATTCCCTTTCCGTAAAGCAGACGAAACATGATGGCCGTATGCCGCAGGCTGTAGAGACTGCGCTCCTGGCCTAGGTCGCCGTGCTTAAGGCCGGTTGCGACAAGAATCTTGTTGAAATGCTGTGACAGCACAACGACCGCCGCATCTCGGTCGTCGACGTGTGGCATGAATAGATAGTCATCCGCCCGCGCTTTACCTATCGACACCGCATGGGCGAGCAGATGCCGGTAGATACGGACCGCAGGACGCAGCGTGACGATGGGGGTGCTGTGCCGTTTGGTCTCGGGCAGACTGAGTCGCAGATAAAGATGCTCACCTTGGATGATATCGACGTGTTTGTGCTGAATGTATTTCAGGTCCGTCGGGCGTATGAAGCTGTTGACCATAAAACCAATCACCCAGGGAATCTCGCGCGGCACGGATTCAGTGCGCGTAAAAATACCGCCTGCCCGGTAGCGATGACAGGCGGGTTTTTCCGGTTCGCTCAGGCGGCTCATGCGTTTTGCGGTACGCAAGAGCAGAAGGTACTCTGGTAGCGTAAAACTTCCTCTGGGCTGGAATTTCAGCCTTATCTTGGGGAAGCTAGGGATGGCGCTGATCAGATCTGCTGCTTGCGCATATTTGAATACCAGCCGGATCGATTGCAGATACTGAATAATAGTCACCGACGATAATTCTTTTTTTTGGAGCACATTCACAAATTCGGACAAATTGCCCTGATTCAGTGAGCGAATATCCTTGTCCATGAAGTAGGGCGTAATCATTTTGGTCATTCGATTACGTAAAGCTTTAAAAAACTGCAAAGAGAGCTCTCCGCGCAGCATCCGCCCACGCTCAAGCTCCAATGCCTTCCCTGCCAAATTCTGAAACCGATAATGTGAATCGGATTCTTTTTTCTGAAGCAGATCAAGATTCGCCAGATCTCCTTGTCCCGACTGTCGAAAACGGATTAACAGGCTCTCATAAAAATGCTTGGCCGCTTCGATTGCTTGAGTTTTCTCGATTTCTCGCGTGCTGCGCACATACATTTTTCCTTCCATGAAGCATCGCGCCTGCCAAAACCGACTGCCGCGTATCCGGTAGATCTTCAGCTTGCTCGGATAGCCGCGAACCGATGACATTGACGACAGCACAGGCAAAGACCTCGCCTGGCGAGCGGCATAAGCAGGATCATTCGCAGAGAGAGAGGTCGTGATGGATTTCATCCCTGTTTCCTCCAAGGCGCTGTATCAAAGTCGACTTGTTGCCGGTCACGCAAGTTATGGAACTCGCCACGGGCTTCTGCTGATCGGTTATCGCACTTAGAAAACGAACTAGCCTTGTTGGCCTGTTTCGTGCGGGCCAACCGACTCGCAGACGAAAACTGCGAGTCGGTTAATCATATTTTCCATAAGGAATTTCTTGTTTGTGGTGTATCAAACTTTTTCCTTAGTGGCAGATTTGTCGAACTATCTCCAAAAAAGGCTTTTACAGAGTGAAGTTGCTCCAACCGTCACCCTGATTGCGAGCTTTTGGAGATTAGATAATGAAAAAAACTCAAGTCGCTCTGGCTGCTCTGGCTTTGGTTGCCTCGACGGCCGCTCTGGCTGATGGCGTGAAAGTGTCCGGCATCATCGATTACGGTATTCAGAGCTACACTGGCAAAGGTACTTCCTTCGAGCAAGGCGGCTGGGCTGACCACAGCTCGATCACTTTCTCGGGCAGCGAAGACATGGGCGGCGGCATGAAGGCCTTCTTCTCCTTGGAATCTGGCTTCACCCAAAACGGTGATCCAGGTAACGGCGGTAACGGCACACTGTTCAGCCGTGAATCGAAACTGGGCCTGTCGGGCGACTTCGGTACCGTCTCGCTCGGTCAGCAGCTGTCACCCTACCTCCTGGCTCACGCTGTGACGCAAGCTGGCACCGCTGGTCACTTCTGGGTTAACCGCATCATCATGGGCGGTGGTCTGAATGCTGCTGGCGTTGGCCCGGGAGCAACCTTCCAGCGTGGTGGCTTCTTCATTCCAAACTCGGTGCAATACACCACCCCAAGCATCGCTGGCTGGACTGCGTCGATCATGACCACCACCAAGAACGGTGCACGTGATGGCACAATGCCCGCCACTACCGTTGACGCTGATAAGTACACCGCTTACAACATCAGTGGCTCGCTGGCAGGCGCCAACCTCAGCGCAGGTTACCAGTCGCGTAGCAGCACCTACTCGTCGTGGGTCGTTGGTGGTACCTATGGTGTTGGTGACCTGACTATCGGTGCAAACATCAGCAGCCACAAGGATCAGGGTGCGGACGCCGTTGGTACATACTTGATCAGCGCTAACTACGCCCTGGGCAACGGCACCTCCATCGTTGGTGGTGTGGCACGTAACGATCTGGCCGCGGAACAAACGCTGACCAACATCGGCATTAAGCACGACCTGTCCAAGCGTACCTTTGTGTACCTGACGCATAACCGTGGTACCAACGGTGCGATCTCCTCGCTGTCAGAGCGTGCACGCTACGCGACCACTGGCGCTGACAACCAGAACACTGTTGTTGGTGTCGCTCACTCGTTCTAAGTTGCTGCAGGACTTGTCCTGAATCAATCGATAATTGTCGTGAACTGAAAGCCACCCTTCGGGGTGGCTTTTTTATTGCCTAGGGAAACAAATAGTCGAGTTAGACCAGAAAAAAGGCAAAACAAAGTGAG
>JACCDY010886038.1_pt1 | contig 27481 bp, 20 predicted proteins | sample 7446391 | NCBI WGS metagenome assembly JACCDY01 (sample SAMN15323451, study PRJNA562643) | freshwater metagenome | isolation source: river surface water | place: USA:Blue River Watershed | collected 2017-08-18 | reverse complement strand
TTGAGTTGCTCGAGCACGTCGGCGACCGCATTGCGGACGTCGGCCGGCGCCGACTTCGGCGAGAAATTGGCGCGCTCTTCCCAGGCGCTGTCGATGAAGGATTGCAGTTGTTGGCTCATGGTGTCTCGGTGTTCAGTAAGAGTCAGTAGGGGGTAGTTATGCGTCCGCGCTCAGGCGGCCAGCTTGCGGGTGAATTCGACGATGCGTTTGGCCGCTTCCAGGCATTCATCCACTTGGGCGACCAGCGCCATGCGGATGCGGTTCGCGCCCGGGTTGACGCCATGCGCTTCGCGCGCGACATAGCTGCCCGGCAGCACCGTCACATTATATTCGGCGTACAGGCGCTTCGCGAATTCGGTATCGCTGATCTTCGCGAGCTTGTCGACCCTGGCCCACAGGTAGAAGCCGGCATCGGGCAAGGCCACGTCGAGCACTTCAGCGAGCATTGGCGTGACCTGGTTGAACTTGCGGATGTACTTGTCGCGGTTCTCCTCGACGTGGGTCTCGTCGTTCCACGCGACGATCGACGCCGCTTGCACCGACGGGCACATCGCGCTGCCATGGTAGGTGCGGTACAGCAGGAATTGCTTCAGGATGGCCTTGTCGCCGGCCACGAAGCCCGAGCGCATGCCCGGCACGTTGGAACGCTTCGACAGGCTGGAGAACGCGATCAGGCGCTCGTAGCCGCGGCCGAGCTGGTGGGCGGCTTGCATCGCGCCCAGCGGCTTCTGGTCGCCGAACCAGATCTCGGAATAGCACTCGTCCGCGGCGATCACGAAGCCGTGCCGATCCGACAGGTCGAACAGGTGCTTCCAGTCTTCCAGCGTCAGCACGGCGCCGGTCGGGTTGCCCGGGGTGCAGATGTACAGCAGCTGCACGCGCGGCCACACGTCGGCCGGCACGGTCGAGAAGTCGGGCGCGAAATTGCGCGCCGGGTCCGAGTTCACGAAGAAGGGCTCGGCGCCGGCGAGAAAGGCCGCGCCTTCGTAGATTTGGTAGAACGGGTTCGGGCACACCACGACGGCCTTGGCGGCCGGGTCGATCACGGCCTGCGCCAGCGCGAACAAGGCTTCGCGCGAACCATTCACCGGCAGCACTTCGGTCGCCGGATCCAGCTTCGGCAAACCATAGCGCCGTTCCAGCCAATGGCAGATGGCGCCGCGCAGCGCGTCGCTGCCGGCGGTGGTCGGGTAATTCGCGAGGCCGGCCAGGTTGTCCGCCAGCGCCTGCTGGATGAAAGCCGGGGTCGGGTGCTTGGGTTCGCCGATGCCGAGGCTGATGGCCGGGTAGGCGGGATTAGGTTTCACATCGGCAAACAGCTGCCGGAGTTTTTCAAAAGGATAAGGCTGGAGTCGGGCGAGCAGCGGGTTCACGGGGCGGGGCGCTTCGAAAAAGATTCGGCAAAGAGTCGGAATTATTCTGGAAATTCAAGCGATTGCGGCGGCCGCGATTATACCTGCGGGGCGCGGCAGCGGCACGGCGGCATTGGCGTGAACCGGGGGCAAGCGAGCGCATTGGCACCGTTCAGCCGTGAAAGTCGGCGGACGGTGCGCGACCAGGCGCTAGTCCCTGCCTGCGAGAGTAGGGTTGGGGTACAGCCGGATGATATGATGGCGCGATTCTTTTGACCCACCGGGAAATCCCCCGCAGTGCCGCGTGGCTGCTGCGCGCCAGGCTTCCCGGTTTCTCTTTTTTCATGCTGGAAAAGACGTGCGGTTAACCTCTATCAAACTCTCGGGCTTCAAGTCCTTCGTCGATCCCACCAACTTCCAGGTCCCCGGCCAGCTGGTCGGCGTGGTCGGACCCAACGGTTGCGGCAAGTCCAACATCATCGATGCGGTGCGCTGGGTGCTCGGAGAATCCAAGGCCTCCGAACTGCGCGGCGAGTCCATGCAGGACGTGATCTTCAATGGCTCGTCCAACCGCAAGCCGGCCGGACGCGCATCGGTCGAGCTGCTGTTCGATAACTCGGCAGGCAAGGCCGCCGGCCAGTGGAGCACCTATGCCGAGATCTCGGTCAAGCGCACGCTGACCCGTGACGGCACCTCGACCTATTACATCAACAACCAGTCCGTGCGCCGTCGCGACGTGCAAGACATCTTCCTCGGCACCGGCCTCGGTCCGCGCGCTTACGCGATCATTGGCCAGGGCATGATCTCGCGCATTATCGAGGCGCGTCCTGAAGAGCTGCGCATCTTCCTCGAGGAAGCCGCCGGCGTCTCCAAGTACAAGGAACGCCGCCGCGAGACCGAGAACCGACTGCAAGACACCCGCGAGAACCTGCAGCGTGTGGAAGACATCCTGCGCGAACTGAACGCCAACCTGGAAAAGCTGGAAAAACAGGCCGAAGTCGCCACCCGCTACCACGAGCTGCAATCCGACCAGGAAGAGAAGCAGAAGCTGCTGTGGCTGCTGCGCAAGAACGAGGCCAAGGCCGAGCAGGAAAAGTTCATGCGCGACATCGACAAGGGGCAGACCGACCTTGAAGAACAGACCGCCAAGCTGCGCCACATCGAGACCGAGCTCGAGCACATGCGCCAGGCGCACTATGCCGCCGGCGACCGCATGCACCAGGCGCAGGGTGCGCTGTACCAGACCAACTCCGAGATCGGCAGCCTCGAGGCGCAGATCAAGTTCGTGATCGAATCGCGCGCCCGCCTGCAGACCCAGCTTAACTCGCTGACGGCGCAGCGCGATCAATGGCAACGCCAGAGCACGGAATTCCAGGACGAGCTCGCCAACGCCGAAGTCGGCCTGGAAGAGCACGCGATGCGCGTGGCCGAAGCGCAGCAATCCGTGCAAAACAAACAGGACGAGATGCCGGCGCTGGAAGAATCCTGGCGTGCCGCGCAGCTGGCCAGCACCGAATCGCGCTCGAAGATCATGCAGGTGCAGCAGCGTATCGAGCTCGAGTCCGCGCACCAGCGCAATGCGTCGAACATCCTGAACAATCTGTCCCAGCGCCGCGAGCGCCTGGCACAGGAAAAGAACCTGCTGGCCTCGCCTGACACCTCGCAGCTCGACGAGCTGAAGGCGCAGGCCGAAGAAAAGCAGATGCAGCTCGAGCAGGCACAGGGCGAACTTGACACCGCGCGCGAAAACCAGCCGAAGCTGGAACAGGAGCGCCGTGAAGCGCAGGAAGCCGTCAACCGCGAGACCGCAGCGCACGCTCAGTTTGAAGCCCGCCTCGCGGCATTGAAGCAGTTGCAGGAGAACGTGCAGACCGAGGGCAAGGTCGCGCCCTGGCTGGACAAGCACGAGCTCGGCAAGCTGCCACGCCTGTGGCAGAAGCTGTCCATCGAATCGGGTTGGGAAACCGCGCTCGAAGCAGTGCTGCGCGAGCGCACCGGTGCATTGGAAGTGTCCAATCTCGACTGGGCCAAGGCCTTCTTCAGCGATGCGCCGCCGGCCAAGCTGTCGCTGTACTCGACCACCGGCACGCCGGGCAACGCCGATCCGGCGCCGGCCGGCTTCAAGCCGCTGCTGTCGCTGATGCAGCTGAACGATCCGGGCCTGCGCGCGCTGATGCAGGACTGGCTGCACGGCGTGTACGTCGCTGACGATGCCGCTACCGCGCTGGCGCAGCGTACATCGCTGCCGTCGGGCGCCATGCTGGTCACACGCGAGGGTCACCTCGTCAGCAAGCTGTCGGTGCGCTTCTACGCGTCCGATTCCGAGCAGGATGGCATGCTGGCGCGCCAGCAGGAGATCGACAACCTCGAGCGCCAGGTGCGCGCGCAAGCCATGCTGGCGGACGAAGCGCGCCAGCGCTCGGTGCGTGCCGATGCCGCGCTGACCCAGGGCACGGCTCGCCTCGAACAGCTGACGCAGCAAGTGGCGCAACTGACGCAGGGCATGCACGGCCTGCAGATCGAGCTGCTGAAGCTGACCGAAGCCGTCGAGCGTTTCAGCCAGCGCAGCACCCAGATCCACAATGACCTGGCCGAGATTTCGGCGCAGGAAGCCGAGCAACGGGCCATCATGGTCGAGGCCGAGCAGGCACTGGAACAGCTCGACATCGAACTGGGCGACGTGCAGCAAAGCCATGAAGACGGCCAGACCGTTTACCTCGAGCGCGAGCAGCGACTGAACCAGGCGCGCGAACAGCTGCGCGAGCTGGAGCTGGCCGCGCAGCAGGCCGAGTTCGCCGAAAAGTCGCACCAGAATCGCATCGAAGAACTGAAGCGCAGCATCAGCACCGCGCTGGAGCAGTCGGCGCAATTGTTCGCCAGCATGGAGCAAGGTCAGCTGGAACTGGAGTCGCTGGATGACCAGGCGGCCCAGGCCGGCCTGCAGTCACTGCTCGAGCGCCGCAGCGAACAGGAACTGGCGCTGGCCAATGCCCGCCACGAACTGGACCAGCTGACCCAGCGCATGCGCGGCATGGAAGAAGGCAAGCTGGCGGCCGACCGCGCGCAACAGCCGTTGCGCGACCGCATCGTCGAACTGCAGCTGAAGGAACAGGCGGCACGCCTGAACCAGGAGCAGTACGCCGAGGCGCTGGCCAACACCCAGGCTGACGAAGCGGCACTGGCGGCCAAGCTGACCGACGACATGCGTCCGTCCTACCTGCAGGGCGAAGTGACGCGCCTGACCAACCAGATCAACGCACTGGGCCCGGTCAACCTGGCAGCGCTGGACGAACTGGCGGAGGCCTCGGAGCGCAAGAATTTCCTCGACGCGCAGAATGCCGACCTGATGGAAGCCATCACCACGCTGGAAGACGCGATCGCGAAGATCGACATGGAAACCCGCGATCTGCTGCAGGGCACCTTCGACAAGGTCAACCATCACTTCGGCGAACTGTTCCCGGTGCTGTTCGGCGGCGGCAATGCGAAGCTGGTGATGACGGGCGAAGAAATCCTCGATTCGGGCGTGCAGGTGATGGCCCAGCCGCCGGGCAAGAAGAACGCGACCATCCACTTGCTGTCCGGCGGCGAGAAGGCGCTGACTGCAACGGCGCTGGTGTTCGCTATCTTCCAGCTCAACCCGGCACCGTTCTGCCTGCTGGACGAGGTGGACGCGCCGCTGGACGACGCCAACACCGAGCGTTTCTGCAATATGGTCAAGAAGATGTCGGCTTACACGCAGTTCCTGTTCATCTCGCACAACAAGATCGCGATGGAAATGGCGCAGCAACTGATCGGCGTGACGATGCAGGAACAGGGCGTGTCCCGCATCGTGGCCGTGGACATGGAGTCGGCGGCCAACCTCGCCACCGAGCAGCAGGCGGCCTGACCGACGTGAAGGAAAGCAGGGTGGCGCGGGCTGCCCTTCAATCCCACAATGCAGCGGAGCGGGCCATGGCCGCGCGCTTCTGGTAGTAGGCCTCGTTCTCTTCGGCCTCGCGGGCGCGCGAATGTTCGACCGCGGCGCAGATCATGTAGTGCTCTTCGGCGCGCCGGTACCACCATTTGCGTAGCCAGCGGGTGATGGGGCGGCCGGACAGGACGTCGATCGCGTTGTATTTGATTTCCGAGGTATTGGCCATTGTCGGAGGTCCTCCCTGAAGGGGTCTGTGCGTGTTTGTTATCGTAATGACAAAACTTTTCGGGTTCTTGATTAGCGTCAACTTCGCTGATCGATCGGTGGGAGCTTGCCTTAGGGAATAAATTTTGCGTCCGCAGTGGTCGCTGACCGGCAAAATGAGGAAGAACAAGCGTGGCCAGATCGCCAACTTCCCGTAAAATGTTTCTTTATTGAATATCTTTAAGCGAAAGAGCGCGGAATGACTGAGCTGCAGGCAAGCCTGATGGCCATAGGCGGCGTGATCGTGGTGGGCGTCATCTCCTACAACAAGTGGCAGGAGTGGCGCGCGAAGAAGTCGGTCGAGCAGGCGTTTTCACCGTTGGAAGACGACGTCCTGATGGGCGGCGGTCCGGCCGAGCGCCAGGAGCCGGTGCTGTCGCCATTCGAAGGGCCTGAAGTCGTGGCGGCCCACGCGCATGATGCGTTGGCCCATGGCGAAGTCGATGCGGGTGTCAGTGATGCCGATGACCAGGGATACAACGCGCCGGCCACCCCGGCGGCAGCGTCCACCTTCATCGAGCCCCATGCCAAGCCGTCGCCGCTGGATGAGTCCATCGACTGCATCATCCCGCTGACGCTGGATGCGCCCCTGCGTGGCGAAAAAATCTCCGCCGCTTTCCAGCAACTGCACATCGTCGGCAACAAGCCGGTGCGCGTGATAGGCGTGAACGAAGCTGGCGTTTGGGAAAAGGTCGCGGTGGGCGGCGTCTACAGCGCGCTGAAGGTCGGCGTTCAGATGGCAACCCGGACCAATGCGCTGACCGAATTGGAATTTTCCGAGCTGGCGAGCCGACTCAACCAGATGTCCGACGAACTGGGCGCCACCCCGGATCTGCCTGAGATGGCGGGCACGATTGCCACGGCGCGCGCATTGCACCAGCAAGTGCATGAGTTTGATGCGCAGCTGTCGATCAATGTGCGTGCCAGCGGTGCGCCGTGGTCGATTGCGACCCTCAAGTCGGCGCTACAGCGCCAGGGCATGGAGTTGCGCCCGGATGGCCGCCTGGTGATGCCGGATGGCGAGGGCGGCATCATGTTCTCGGTGCTGACCAATGCCGAGCCCGATGAAACCAGCCGCCTGATCACCTTGCTGCTGCCGGTCGCGCGCGTGGCGCCAGCCTTCGGCGCATTCAAGTCGATGTCGGCTTTCGCGAAGTCGCTGGCGACGCGCCTGTCAGGCGTGGTGGTTGACGACGAAGGCCAGCCTCTGTCCGATGCTGCGCTGTCGGCCATCGCCGAGCAGGTCGATGCGTTCTACCAGCAGATGCATGAGGCGGGCATTCCTGCCGGGTCCGTGCGGGCCCAGCGCCTGTTTGCCTGATGTCGCAGCAATCGCTGTTCGGCGGTAATGCAGGTGCTGCATCCGCCGCTCCTGCCATGCCTCCTGAGCCGGACCCGAAAGACTGGCGGGCGCGCGCCCTCTGGCTGCGCGCCGAGCTGAACCGTCATGGGTACGCGTACTACGTGCTCGACCAGCCGAGCATTCCCGATGCCGAGTACGACGTGCTGTTCCGCGAACTGCAGGCGCTCGAAGCAGTCCATCCGGAATTGCAGTCGCCCGATTCGCCGACCCAGCGTGTCGGCGGCGCGCCGCTGCCCGAATTCAGCCAGGTGCAGCATGACGTGCCGATGCTGTCGATTAACAATGGCTTCGCCGATGAAGATATCGTCAATTTCGATCGCCGCGCACGCGAAGGGCTGGAGCGCGACGAGCATGCACCGCCGCTCGAGTATGCGTGCGAGCTGAAGTTCGATGGCCTTGCCATCAACCTGCGTTACGAGAAGGGCCTGCTGGTGCAGGCGGCGACCCGCGGCGATGGCGCCACCGGCGAAGACGTGACCGCCAATATCCGTACCGTGCGCTCGATACCGTTGAAGCTGTATGGCGAGCAGGTGCCTGAGCTGATCGACGTGCGTGGCGAGGTGCTGATGTTCAAGGCTGATTTTGCGCGGCTGAACCAGCGCCAGCGCGACGCCGGACAAAAAGAATTTGCCAACCCGCGTAACGCCGCCGCCGGCAGCCTGCGCCAGCTCGATTCGAAAATTACCGCGCAGCGCAACCTGCGCTTCTTCGCCTATGGCATTGGCCGACTGGATGGCGCGCCTATCCCGGCATCGCATGCCGACTTGCTTGACTGGTACCGGACGCTGGGCATCCCGGTCTGCCAGGAGCGTGCGGTCGTCAAAGGCGCCGGGGGCTTGCTGGCGTTCTTCGCCGGCATAGGCGCCAAGCGGGCGCAGCTGCCGTATGACATCGATGGCGTCGTTTACAAAGTCAATCGCGTCGAACAACAGCAGCGTCTGGGTTTCGTGTCGCGCGCGCCGCGCTTCGCGCTGGCGCACAAGTTCCCGGCCGAAGAAGCGACCACGACCGTGCTCGGCATCGACATCCAGGTTGGCCGCACCGGCGCGCTGACGCCGGTGGCGCGCCTGGCGCCGGTGTCGGTCGGCGGCGTCACCGTCACCAATGCGACCCTGCACAACGAAGATGAAGTGCGCCGCAAGGACATACGCATTGGCGACAGCGTCATCGTGCGACGCGCCGGCGATGTGATCCCGGAGGTCGTCGCCAACGTGCCCGAGCGCCGGCCTGCTGATGCACGCGAATTTGTGATGCCGACCGAATGCCCCGTCTGCGGTTCTGCGGTCGAACGGCCCGAAGACGAGGCTGTCGCGCGCTGCTCCGGCGGCTACATCAAGTGTGCCGCGCAGCGCAAAGGCGGCCTGTTGCACTTCGTGTCGCGTCGCGCGATGGATATCGAAGGACTGGGCGAGCAACTGGTCGAGCAGCTGGTCGACAAGGGGCTGGTGACCACGGCGGCGGATTTCTACAAGCTCGGGCTCGGAGTGCTGGCCGAGCTGGATCGGATGGCGACCAAATCGGCGCAGAACGTCCTCGACGCCCTGAAGAAGTCGAAGGCGACCACGCTGGCGCGCTTCATTTACGCATTGGGCATTCGGCACGTTGGCGAGTCGACCGCCAAAGCGCTGGCGAAGCACTTCGGCAAGCTCGACGCATTGCTGGATGCGACCGAGGAACAAATCCTCGCGGTCGACGATATTGGTCCCGTGGTCGCGCACTCGATACTCACATTCCTGTCCGATCCATTGAATCGCGATCTGATCGAGCAATTGCGCGCAGCCGGCGTGCACTGGGACGAACAAGCGCCCGAGCATGGCCCGCAGCATCTTGCCGGCCAGACCTTCGTGCTGACCGGCACGCTGCCCACCCTCAAGCGTGACGAGGCGCAGGCCATGATCGAAGCGGCCGGCGGCAAGGTATCGGGTTCGGTATCAAAGAAAACAAGCTATGTGGTCGCCGGCGAAGAGGCTGGCAGCAAACTGGCCAAGGCCGAGGAACTGGGCATTCCCATCCTCGATGAAGAAGGATTGAAAACACTGTTGGAGTCTGCCGAATGAGCAAGTCCGTGATCACCAAAGCCGTGTTTCCTGTCGCTGGATTGGGAAGCCGCTTCCTGCCGGCGACCAAGGCGCAGCCGAAAGAAATGCTGCCCATCGTCGACAAGCCGCTGATCCAGTATGCAGTCGAGGAAGCGGTCGAGGCAGGCATCACCGAGATGGTTTTCATCACCGGCCGCAACAAGCGCGCGATCGAAGATCATTTCGACAAGGCTTACGAACTCGAGGCTGAACTCGAAGCGGCCAACAAGCAAAAGCTGCTGGACATGGTGCGCGAGGTGATACCAAAGCGCGTGAACTGCATGTATATCCGCCAGCCGCAGGCGCTGGGCCTGGGCCATGCGGTGTTGTGCGCACGTCCCATCGTCGGCGCCGATCCGTTCGCGGTGTTGCTGGCCGATGACTTCATGCAAGGCGAGCAGGGCGGTCCGGGCGTGATGAAGCAGATGACTGGGCAATTTGTGAAGGAACAGTGCAGCATCCTTGGCGTGCAAGACGTGCCGCGTGAGCATACTAAGCAGTACGGCATTGTCAGCACCGATGCATTCGGCGACCGGCTCGAGAAAGTCAAAGGCATCGTCGAAAAGCCCGCACCTGACGTTGCGCCATCCACGCTGGCGGTGGTGGGCCGCTATGTGCTGACCAATCGTATCTTTTCCTGTCTTGAAAAAATCGGAAAGGGTGCCGGTGGCGAGATACAGCTGACCGATGGCATCGAGGCGCTGATGCAGTACGAGACCGTGCTGGCCTATCGCTACCATGGCCGCCGCTTCGACTGCGGCTCCAAGCTCGGCTACCTGCAAGCGTCGGTCGAGATCGGCTTGCAGCATACCGAGACCGGCGCTGCGTTTGCCGACTGGCTAGCCAAGCGCGGTTGAATTTTCAACGGGGGTGAATGATGGCCGTCAGAGAAATCCTGAAGATGGGCGATCCGCGCCTGCTGCGGCAGGCCGAGCCGGTGACGGCCTTCGATACCCCCGAGCTGCATGCGCTGATTGCCGACATGTTCGACACCATGCATGCGGCCAATGGTGCCGGCCTGGCCGCGCCGCAGATCGGCGTCAATCTCCAGCTGGTGATTTTCGGTTTCAGGCAAAACGAACGCTATCCGGAAGCCCCGCCGGTGCCCGAGACCGTCCTGCTTAACCCGGTGCTCGAGCCCTTGTCGCAGGAGATGGAGGAGGGCTGGGAGGGCTGTCTGTCGGTGCCGGGGCTGCGTGGCGTGGTGCCGCGCTACAGTCGCCTCCGCTACAGCGGGCTTGACCCCTGGGGCAAGACTATTCATCGGGAGGTCGACGGATTTCATTCCCGGGTCGTCCAGCACGAGTGTGATCACCTGATTGGCGTGCTGTATCCGATGCGCGTGAAGGATTTTTCGCGGTTCGGGTTCACCGAAGTACTGTTTCCGGGCCTGGAACCCGGGACCGATGACTGACGCGGCGCAAGACTTCTGCTGACAGTATTGATTTCCTCAGCAGGCTTTCGCGAGGGTGGCGCGCGAGGCGGGAATCGGTGGGATCGTTTTCCAGTCGGTGCGCGATCCGTCGCCAGCGTGGTGCATCGCCGTGCTGTCGCCGGCCGCCTTCAACGGGCGTAAGGCATTGCCGGGTGCGCAGACTTGGTATCTGGCGGTGTCGCAGCGCGCGGTGACCTGGCGGCGCGAGTCGGAAGCGATCACGTTCTCGGTTGAGCGCTGGCGCGAGGATCGTCATACCTCGCCGAGTTGAAGCAGGCCGGGGTCAGGAAATCTCGTCGCAAGTTCCATGACGACGCCCGAGCCGCAGTGGGTGCCTCAACCTGCACAACCCGCGAACCCTGCGAACCCTCGCGCCGTCATCCTGACGAAAGTCAAGCCCCAGCGTCTTAAAAAAAGACCACATCCAAGCCATAGCAACGAACGCCGCCCTGCCGCTCTCCTGAAGCGCACTGGAGTGTGAACGGAGAACATCCGCCTCATAGAACATCAGCTTTTTTTCCGCACTTTTTGCATCGCGACAGCCAAGAGACAGAGCATCTCGAGCGATGTGCTGTCGAGATCCTCCAGCAGGGAGACCAAGGTTTCACGAAGCAGCTCGGCCCCGTTTGGAACAAGCACAGGGCTGTCACCGATATGGCCCAGATCAGTTGGCACAATCGGTTTTAAAAATGAAGCCGGATCCATCCCGAGCCACGTAATCAGCACTCGCATTTTCCCGATTTCCGGTATGACTTGGCCCTTCAGCCATTTTCGCGCCGTCTCGCGGGAGATGGTGCTTGTGCCGTGTGCCCTCAAGTTGAATGCATCTGCGAACTTTGCCGCAGAGGGAAGTTTTCCATAGATTCTCACCAGTGCTTCATGCAAAGCATCGGCGAAATGACTGGTGGCGGAATTCCGATTCGCATTCATGCGAGGGGAGGGCGCACAGTTGTATGACTTTTCTGAAATGGGAAGCTCGTTACAAAAAAATTCCTGACCGATTATTCACGCAAAGCCCCTGAGGTTTGCCAACTGAAAATTGCATATAAAAAACATAATTTGCAATTTCCGGTTGGCAATTAAAATCTTCCCTTCAGAGAAAATACGTTCGGTATGGAGACTGTACCGAACACATCCGCTGAGCCAAGGCTGCTGCTTCTGCCGGGCTCGTCTGAGTCCACAACCGAGAGTTGCAATGGGCGAGCTCGCGCGCCGGCAACTGGCACCTCCGAAGCGAGGGTCGGACGCGGCGGCAGGCTTTCGCTTGCTTACTCTGCTGAATCCACGAGCAGGGACTACGCAGAGTTACTGAAAAAGAAGAACGAGCTTCGCGTCGGTAACCCCGCCCTGGCGCAGCTTGCCTCTGTATCGTCGTTGCTCATGCTGCAAGGGCCGCTAGGCCCACTGTTCGAGCGGATCGCGGATTGGAAGCGGCGCCGGGGGCAGCAAGTCCGGCGCGTGGTGTTCAACGGTGGTGACGGCCTGTACTGCCCTGACGCCGATGCAATCGATTTCCTGGGGGATCTTGCAGAGTGGCCGAGCTTCCTGCGCCGCTGCCTCTTGAGACATCGTGTCGACGGCCTCTTGCTCTTCGGCCAGACGCGCCCTTATCACCAAGAAGCGATCCGGATTTGTCATTTGATGGGTGTGCAGGTGTTTGTCATGGAGGAGGGCTACATCCGGCCGGGTTTCATGACGCTCGAGCTGGGTGGCGTCAATGCACTCTCCACCACGCTGGATGCATTTGACATCGACGAGACTGCCACTGTCATTGAACCGCATCCGGCAAAAGTCGAGCGGCATCGCTGGAAGCTGACCGGTCACGCAATGCGTTACTACGCCGGGCTTCAACTCTTATCCCGGCGCTACCCGCGCTACGTTCATCATCGGCATAACTCCATCCCTCGCTATGCGCACTACTGGATCAGAGCGGCAATGCATTGGCCGATCACGCGCCTGCAGGATAAAAAAGCTTTGGCGCGCCTCGATGTGACGCGGCCCTACTTTTTTATGCCGCTTCAGCTCGACAGCGATGCCCAGATCGTTTTCCACAGCCGCTATCTGGGCATCATGGCATTCGTCGACGAAGTGCTCGAGTCCTTCGCCGCCCATGCGCCAAAGGACGCGCAACTGCTCTTCAAGCAGCATCCTCTCGCGCGCGGCAACACCGGCATGCGCAAAAAAGTACTGGCAAAAGCCGGCCTGCACGGCTTGAGTCATCGTGTGATCTTCGTTTATTCGTGCAGGATCTATCAGCTACTGGACAAGGTCTCCGGCGTCGTTACCGTCAACAGCACGGTCGGGCTGCAGGCCATTGCCCATGGTGCAGCACTGAAAGTCATGGGCGAAGCGATCTATGACCACCCCGATGTGGTGGATCAACAGCCCCTGAACGACTTCTGGCGCAACCCGAGAAAGCCCGATCCAGCTAAGGCCAGTCAATTTCACCGGAAGCTGAAAGTGCTGACCCAAGTGCCCGCTGCGCTATACGATTCCGCATCGGTGCCCTTGCAGTGGGATGCGCTGCTGTCACACGCGTCGGGAGAGCAAGCATGATGGCCGGCGCTTCGGGAGTGGTGCGCGACATGAGATCGCCGCTGCAAATCACTCTGGGCGTGCTCCATGCATTGCTGATGCGCGAGGCATTGCGGCGCTTGTTCTCGACCCGGGCGGCATGGGCATGGCTGATCGTCGAGCCCTTGTTCCATGCCGGGTATCTCGCCATTATTTACACCGTCGTGAGAGTGCGCACCGTGGGTGGCATTGATCTGGTGATCTGGCTGTTATCCGGGTTGATGACCTTCTTCCTCTTCCGACGTACCGCTTCACAGGTCGGCGAAGCGCTCACGGCAAATCGACCACTGTTTGCCTACCGGCAGGTCAGGCCGCTGGATACTTTTATCTCGCGGGCCGTGCTCGAAGGCGCGCTGATGACGGTGCTCACGGGAGTTGTCTTTGCTGGTGCTTCCCTGCTGGGTCATCCCTTCGTACCTGAAGCACCGCTGATCGTCCTGCTGGCCTTCGGTTGCGCGTGGCTCATCGGACTCGCCTGGGGTGTGGTCGTTGCTGTCGCCAGCGATCTCGTGCCCGAGATCGGCAATGTGATCGACCTCATCAGCCGTCCGCTCTATCTCATCTCGGGTGTGGTCTTCCCCTTGTCTGTGCTACCACCGGTACTGCGTGAATGGCTGATGCTGAATCCGCTCGCTCACCTGATCGAGCTGGTGCGGCTGGGCATCGCGCCGCATTATCACGCCGTCCCCGAGGCGAACCTTGCTTACCCGCCTGTATTTGCGTTGCTGCTGGTTTTTGCCGGATTGCTGCTGCTCAGGCGCTTCGAAAGGAAGGTACTCGCGCAATGATTCTGGTCGACGACATCTACAAGCGCTACCTGACCAAGCACGGTCCGGGCAAATGGGTGCTGGAAGGCGTCTCGCTGCGCATTCCACCCAGGCAGAGCGTGGGTCTGGTGGGCGCCAATGGTGCGGGCAAATCGACGCTGCTGCGCCTGATCGGCGGCATCGACCGCCCGAACCGGGGCCGCGTCCAACGGCAATGCTCGGTGTCTTGGCCCATGGGACTCGGCAGTGGCCTGAAGGGCACGCTGACCGGCAGGCAGAACGCCAAGTTTGTCTGCCGCATCCATGGCAAGGAAGAAGTCATGGCAGACCGCCTTGCTGCCATTCAGGATTTCGCAGAGCTGGGCGATGCATTCGATGAACCTGTCGATACCTACTCGTCAGGCATGAAATCCCGTCTACAGTTCGGCATGTCGCTGGCCTTCGACTTCGACGTGTACATCTCCGATGAAGTGACCTCAACGGGCGACGCCCGATTCAAGCAAAAGGCCGCAGCGGCCTTCAAAAGCCTGCTGGAGCGCTCCAGTCTGATCATGGTCTCGCACAGCGAAAGGACCCTGAAGGATTTCTGTTCGTCCGGCGTCTTTGTCCACGGTGGCAAGGCGCATTGGTTCGACCAACTTGATGACGCACTTTATGCGTACAAAGAAAGCACGACATGACGGCAGTCCCTGCCAACACGAATCCTGCCTTGAACGCAGGGCAGCAGGCATGGCCGCGTCCGGGTTTGCTGACTCTCGCGGCAGTGTTCGCGTTTGCTGCCGCGCTGTATTGGACTTTTCTCGCCTCGGATCGTTATGTATCGGAAACCCACGTGATCGTGCAGCGCACCGACATGGCGGTAGGGCCAGCCGTGGACGTAGCGAGCCTCATTGGAGGGCAAGGCGGACACAGCCGGCCCGACCAGATGCTGCTACGCGACTATCTGCTGTCGATCGACATGCTGAAGCAGCTCGAAAAAAAGCTGAAGCTGTCGGCTCATTACAGCGACTCGGAACGCGACCTATTTTCAAGAATGTGGCTGCAGCGCCCGTCCATCGAGTGGCTGCACCGGCATTTTCTTGGCCGGACCAGTGTGGAGTTCGACGAGTATGCGGGGGTCTTGATGATCAGGGTTGAGGCCTATGACGCAGGCACTGCGCAGGCGATTGCGAGGAACATGGTTGCTGCCGGAGAGCAGTTCATGGACGAGATGGCCAGAAAGCTCGCAAGAGAGCAGGTGGGCTATCTGGAAAAGCAGGTGCGGCAGAACGCCGAGCGTGCGATCGCTGCCCGACAGGCGGTGGTGGCTTATCAGAACCGCAAAGGCATGGTGTCACCTGAGGCCGCTGCAGAAAATCTGATCGGCATCATCGGCCGCCTCGAAGCGCAACGCGCGGAATTGCAAACCGAGCGCAATGCATTGCAGTCGTATCTGGTACCGACGCATCCGAGCATCGTCCAAATCAATCAGCAACTCGCGGCCATCGAGCGACAGATCGCCGGAGAGCAGGCGAAGCTCGCAGCACCCGCCGGCAAGACACTCAATCGCACTGTGGAAGAGCTGCAACGCCTGCAACTGGAGGCCGAGTTCCAGCAAGAAGTTTACAAGAGCTCACTGGCCGCTCTGGAAAAGGGCAGGGTGGAAGCGACCCGTACGCTCAAAAAACTCTCGGTGCTGCAGGCACCGCATCTTCCGGAGTATCCGCTTCAGCCCAAGCGGATCTACAACATCATTGTGTACACGCTGCTGTCGTTTCTGGTGGCAGGTGTACTGAAGCTGCTCGTTGCAGCGATACGCGATCATCAGGACTGAGGGCGGCGATGAGACTTCTGCTTTCCCTTATCTTGATATGCGTCGCAGCCTTTGCGCCGCCCCACGCTTTCGCGCAGTCGAATCCGCTCTCAGTCGGCGCGCTGCCTGCCAAGCCTGCTTCGTCGCAGCCGGTCGTGAGCCCTACAAAGGCAACTGCAACCCATGTCGGTACCAACCAGGTGCCGATTGGCCAGGCGCCGGTAGGCGCAGCCACCGGCCTGCCGCCACAGCTCGAAGCCATCCGCGATGGCAGTGCCGCTCCTTCGATTAGCAGTCAGCCTCCACCCAACGCGGTTGTCAGCGACGCCTTCGGTGCCAACCTTTTCACCGGCGCTTTCACGCGTTCAGGACCGATTCAGTTCAATCCCAATTATGCGATCGCGGTCGGGGACAGTGTGCAGGTGCGTCTATGGGGCGCATTCAACTTCGACGCACAGCTCGTCGTTGACCCAAAGGGAAACATCTTCCTGCCGCACGTCGGGCCGGTGCAAATCTTGGGCGTAAAAAATCAGGATCTGCAACGGGTAGTGGACTCAGCGGTCGGCTCGATCTTCAAGTCCAGCGTGAACAGCTACGCCAGCCTCGCAGCCGCGCAGCCGGTGCGCGTTTTCGTCAGCGGCTTTGTGAACCGGCCCGGCATGTATGCCGGCACCAGCATGGACAGCCTGCTTCACTACCTCGATCAGGCTGGCGGCATCGACACCGAGCGCGGTAGCTTCTTGGACGTGCAGGTCAAACGCGGCGGCCAGGTACGTTCCAAGGTCAGCCTGTATGACTTCCTGCTCAAGGGAATGACGCCCTCGGTACAACTTGCCGATGCCGATGTGATCCTCGTGGGACAACGCCAGAACACCTTGCGGGTAGCCGGCCTTGCAGAGAACGCGAAGCGCTTCGAGTTTTTCGGTGCAAGCCAAACGCTTAAAGAAGTCGCGACGCTCGCCAAACCCTTGCCACAGGCAACGCATGCCCGCGTCATCCGGAACACGGGAACACAGAAGAACATCGAGTACTACGCGTTGAATTCCTCGGCGGATGTCAAGTTAATGAACGGCGATGAAGTTGAGTTCACTGCCGACAAGAAGCCGGGGACGATCACCGTTCGCGTGGAAGGCGAGCACCAAAGCGCACAGGAGTACGTCCTGCCGTATGGCACACGCATGGGCGAGCTGCTGAGACGGATCGAGTTTTCTGAGCGATCGGATGCCAGGAGCCTGCAACTTTTTCGGCAAAGCGTGAAAGAGCGCCAGCGGTTGGCACTGCATACCTCACTCAAGAGTCTAGAAACAGCGGCGCTGACTGCGCGTAGCGGAACCAGTGATGAAGCCCGTCTCCGGGCCGAGGAGGCCTCGCTGATCCTGCAGTGGGTGGAACGTGCGCGAGCCATCGAACCGCGAGGACAGGTGCTGATCGCTGGAGGTACCGAGCGCGACGGGTTGCTGCTGGAAAACGGCGATGTGATTCGTGTGCCGACTCGCGATGGCCTTGTGCTGATCAATGGCGAAGTGCTTTTCCCGAATGCGGTCACCCACGATCAGCGTCTTGGACTCAATGATTACATCAAGCGGGCAGGTGGGTATACCCAGACGGCCGATTCTGCTCGTGTGCTGATTGCACGCAGGGACGGAAGTTTTTCCGAAGTTAACGAAGAGCACAGCTTCTTTAAAACTACTAGGCAAGAACTAACCGTGGAGGCGGGTGACGAGATTTTGGTACTGCCGAAGATTGAAGTGAAGTCGCGGCAGATTTGGAAGGACATGACGCAGATTATTTATCAGATTGCGGTGAGTGCGAGGGTGGTGATCGGGCTATTGTGATTGGATAAAGTCTGGTAACTAGCTACTGACAATACTCAAAGAAGATAAAAAATATTAAATCTGTAATGGTATGAAGAAAACTATCTATTGGGTTGTCATCAGTTAAAAATTTTTTCGGACTTTAGGGATTGAATTTTAAATATGAAGGTCTTGTTTTGGATCCCGCCGTGGGCTGCACATGGAGATCCCACCTTTTACCGCAACTGCTTGAAAAAGCATCTTGCTCTGCAAGCCAATCTATTAGCATCTAGTGGTTGGTTAGTGGATTTCGTTTTGCCTGAATTTCTCAAGGCGGAACGCGACCTGCTGGATCATCGCGTAAATCCGATTGGATTCGGTATTGCGGATCAGATTGCAGCTTTCGGGTCACTTTCCGATCCTTCTGCTGAACTTTATCGGAACGGTAGAGGTGAGGCTCACGAAAAGGCAATAGTGCACCTATCCGCCATGCTGGCTGATACGTATGAAATCATCCTGCTTTGGGAGTCGCCCGTCCCATTTTTAGAAGCGATGTACCCGGAAGCCTTGATCGTGCATCAGATGCCTGGTGCATTTAGTAGGGCGCCCTATCCACACACAGTTACCTTCGATCCGATTGGTCTTTATAAGCAAGGATCGTTATATCAGCACGCCAAAGAAATACAATCCTTTGCGCCTGGAAGCGAATGTCTTGCCGTCACTAGGGATTTTGTTCATCGTGTGCGTGATGGAATCAATATTCTGCAGCCATTTAACTCGCGCTCTCTAGATGAAAAGGGCCGATTCAAACATCTTGTGCTGCTTCCATTGCAGGTGAGTGCTCATTACGCGTTCCAAGCTGACACCAGATATCGCAATCAAACAGATTTCTTGCTGGACGTACTTAACAAGGTTAATCCTCAGACTGGGGTCGTAGTAACACAGTATGTGACGCCCAGGGTATCGGATACTGTCATCAACAAAGAGATATTTCCTGTACTGAAGAAGACTTACCCCAACCTAATTTATCGTGAGGAGTTTGATCGTATTGGTAGTGTTTCCCAGTATTTGCTCCCTTTGGTAGATGAGGTAATAACCTGCTCTTCCTCAATTGGCTTGCAGGCGCTCGCATGGCCGCGCAAGTTGACAGTGCATGAACATACTTTCCTGCAACCGTTGGCAACTCCTGTTCCCAGTGCTGTAAGCCTCGACGAGTTTGATCGGGCGTTGCGAATCCTTTCTTTCCTCCTTAATCACAACCAGCCACTGGCCTCGAGTGTTGTGAGTGACCGTGAGTTCCTCACCAAATTGCTGCTTGAAATGCTGCATCGCAAACGCTCTGGCTCTAAGGGGATGGACTTGCTGCCGGCATTCAGTGACATCGACCCTGATTACTCCATGAAACTGCTTGGAGCTTTTGCGATTGAAAGGGCTGAACGTGATCTCGCACGCTCTGGTGAGCGTTGGGCAGCACGTCAGGCCGAGATCGGCAAATTTCGGCGGTCAGTTTCTGATCCAGAAATTGCTGCAGTGACATTTGATGTCTTTGATACACTGATTAAGCGACCGACCGAGGTCCCTGCCGATGCCTACAAATTCTTGGAGCAAGGTGCGACTGAAATTACACATGGTATTGCACAGAATTTCGCTTCTGTCCGACTAAATGAAGAAGTCAATACGCGTGAGCTTAGCGACAAGGGGGAGATAACCCTCGAAGAGATTTATGCAAGCATACAGGCCTACTATGACTTGCCCGAGCAGACCGCGAAGGCCTTGCTAGAGGCTGAAATCGAGATGGAGGTGGGACTGATCCAACCGCGTCCTTTCGGCAAAAAATGCTGGGAAATTGCTATCAGCAGTGGTAAGCCGATCTTTCTGATTTCTGACATGTACTTGTCTGCCGAAGTCATCGAAAGGATGTTGCAAAAGGCGGGCTATAAGGGCTACAAGAAGCTTTTTTTGTCCAGCGACTATCTGGCGCGCAAGAAGGAGGGGGCGCTGTTCGATGCTGCGCTCAGGGAGATCAAGCTTCCTCCGTCTCAAATCCTGCATGTTGGAGACAACAAGGTCGCTGATGTGGAGCAGGCACAGGCTAGGGGGTTGAAGACCTTCCGAATTTTGCGAGCAATCGACCGCATGCGTGGCAACGATCACTACAAGGTAATTTACTCTCCACGTGCGGGAGCGGGTGAGCGAGCGCGCAGCGCTATTGCTGGACTTACCGCTCATGCTTTGTTCGATGCCCCAGCCGGCGAGCATGAGAAGAACTCGCATTTTCATGGCAATCCGCATCACTTGGGCTATGCCGGATTGGGGCCGCTGCTGACAGGCTTCATGTTGTGGCTAGGGCGTCAGGCCCAACGTGATGGAATTAGCCGCTTGTACTTCCTGTCCCGTGAAGGCTGGATTCTCAAACAGGTTTACGACGCACTTCATCTCAACGACAAAAATGCTGTGCCCTCGACTTACTTGTACGCGTCGCGTCGTGCTACTCGTGTCGCCAGCTTGCGCAGTCAGGCGGATGTGCTAGCCCTTTCGGGGCAGCCTTTCCGAACTGGCGTCATGGTAGGCGAGTTGCTGCAGAATCGATTCGGGTTGACTGAGGGGGATGTCAGTTCTGAAGTTTTGGCTGACAGCGACTATTCCGGCTGGACGGAGAAGTTGCAATCCGACCTCGCTGGTCGGCTTAAATTCTCGGGGCTGTGCGGGCGCCTAGTGGGGCCGATCCTTGAAGTCTCCGAACGGGAGCATGAATGCTACCTAGCATATTTGGAGCGCACCGGTTTCAGCGAGTGCGACCGTCCGGGGGTGGTTGACATCGGCTGGAAAGGCAATATGCAAGGCGCACTGGCCAATTTAATCGGACGGCCTATCCATGGTTACTACTACGCTACTTTGCAAGGTGCCGAGGTCTGGAAGGACAAGGGAAACAAACTCTGGGCCTACATGGGAGACTTGTTGGCTGCCGATCATCCCAGTGCTGTCGTAGCTCATCGGCATTTGGTTGAATACCTGACGTGCCATGTTGAGCCTAGCTTAATCCGAATTCAGCGGAACGGCAATAAACTGACTCCGATTTTCCGTAGCGAGGAAAATCATGGTGCGCGACGCCAACTGATCGAAGAGATCCACCAGGGTTGCATCCAGTTCGCCCGCGATTTCGAGCGCGAATACGGCGATTTGAGCGGACAAATCTGGATTGATCCATTCTTGGGCGAGCGAGTCCTGGCTTCGTTCATCTCCTCTCCGGCCAAGGTGGATGCCGCACTTTTCCTGGGTCATCATTTCGAGGATGCCTTGGGCGGAATTAGCCGCCAGTACATTATCCATCCGCAAGCCAAGAAAGCAGCACGGGACTCAGTTTGGAAGCCGGGAGCTACTGCAGCGCATAAGACTGCTGAACCCAACCCATCAATTATAAACTCGCCTTCTAGCCTCAAGGAAAGACGATCAATCACTGAAGCGAGCTATGAATCAAATTTAGCAGCAAGCCGCCAATTTGAGGATATCGTGATTAGGCTATTAGCTAGCAATCGAAAATATCAAAAATACCGGCGAGATAGACAAGCATTCTTTGAAGATTCGCAAAACAAATTAATCAAGCGTTGGTACCAGTGGGTGGGATGAATCTGAAATCCAAAACTATCTATGAACCACTCATTGTGCCTTTCACTAGCACAATTTTTCAGTGGGAATAAGCTATGTTTATGAAGTACTCTGAAATCTAATTCTTATATTTACGGGCGGGACGGGCCGCGTACAAGAAGGTATGGCTAATTTCAGCAAGCAATTTTTTGAGGAGATTTCGGCTAAGGCTGCCGAGATCATGGGCAGTCCCGACCTTATGAAGAAAGCAGTTCTCAGGGAGGCCACCTCAGCTATCAGCGGGCGGGTTACAAAACGGTTTTTCGAAGACGCTTATGCAACGGTTTACACAAAAGAGGAACTTGAACGGCGCCCTTTCCTGAACATCGGTCCGGGTTCTTTCAGACACCCGATGTGGCGAACAACCGATAAAAAATATGACGATGTCGCATGGGTAGAAGTTCGGCGAGGTGTCGAGCAAGATCCCGTTGATTATCATTGGGATATCTACTCTGCGCATCCGCTCAAAGAAAAGGACTGCTTCTTTAAGGTCGTCTATATTAGTCATGTCATAGAGCACCTGTTTCCGCAGGACGTAGACTTCCTGGTGCAGGAAATCAAGCGGCTGCTTGAAGTTGGGGGGGTGGTTAGATTAGTGTGCCCTGATGCTGAGCAGATGGCTAATGCCTACCAAGCCGAGGATTGGCAGTTCTTCCTGCATTATCTCATCGTGAAGACGGGGCGTCACAAAGTGTCCATGGCCAGCCTCTCGATGGAAAAACAAAGGGCGATATCCGCCGAACTTTTATTGGAGTACGTCAGCCTCCTGACCGACAGGCGTAATCCCGTCCACCTTGACAAGAGCGATTGTGTCGAGTTTCTTGCCAAATACGACAACATGTATCGTGGCTTTGATGAAGCTGTACAGCTATCTTCACGCGAGGTAAATAAAACTGCTGGTGGACATGTCAACTGGTTCACGGCCGACAAGCTGGTGCGCATCTTCAAGGAGGCCGGGTTTTCGAACGTCGAGGTGAGCGGCTTCTTGAAAAGCAAAGTTGCTATTCTTCGCGACGCTCGCTTCTTCGACCGTACAGACCCCGAAATGTCAGTGTTCATTGAGGCTAAAAAATAAACAAAAGGCATCTTTTCAGCAATGAATCACTATGCAAAAAACTGTTCCAATCTTAGAAGCTCTAACTTAATGAACCATTACGGCCTGACCGATTCTCTTGCCCTGTCGGGAGAGTGTAATAGCCAAGCCTCTGCTGGGCGATGATTTATGGACGCTGATTGCACCCCTGTTTTCGCAAAGACCTTTGCGCCGCTTCAAGCACCCGGGCCAGTCGACGAACGAGTAGCGCTGACTGGCATCCTGTTCGTGCTCAAGAGCGGCATCCCCTGGGAGATGCTGCTGGCCGAACTCGGCTGCCGTGGGATGACGTGCTAGCGGCGCTTGCGCGACTGGCAGCAAGCCGGCGTCTGGGAGCAACTCCATGCGACGGTGCTCTCCGAGTTGCGCCGACGCGAGTCACTCGATCTGTCCCGCGCGGTCGGCGATATCTCCTCGGTGCTGGCGGTCCTCGGGGGAAAAAACGGGACTGAATCTGACGGATCACCGCAAGGCCGGCACCAAGCACCACCTGATCACCGACGCCCACGGCGTGCCGTTGGTGGCCATTGTCACCGGCGCAATGCGCACGATGTCACGCAACTGCTGCCGCTGGTCGATGCGATTCCCCCGATCGCCGACAAATGTGGTGCCCCTTGCACCCGCCCTCAGCGGGTGCTGGGCGACCGTGCGTATGATTCGCGACCGCACCGGCGTGCATTGGCCGAGCGTGGCATCAAATGTGGACCGGCATGGCGGCGTCGGCCACACGGCACTGGCCTGGGCACGCAGCGCTGGGTCGTCGAGCGCACGATCGCGTGGGTGCATCAGTTCCGCCGCTTGCGTGTCAGACATGAAAAATGGGCGGACATCCATGAAGCGTTCCTGTCGACGGGCTGCTGACTGATCTGCTTTCGAAGGTTGAAAAAGTCTTTTTGTTAGAGCTTCTAAATCGTCATGAAAATTGCAAATAATCAACTTCTTACGCTTTTTGGTGGTATCAATGTTTTCGAATCTCTAGATCTCGCACTGCGCAGCTGCGCCGAATTTGTGCGCGTGACCCAGAGGCTGGGCATTCCTTACGTCTTCAAGGCTAGTTTCGACAAGGCAAACCGTTCCTCGATCCACTCATATCGTGGACCGGGCTTGGAGGAAGGGCTACGCATATTCGAGGTTGTCAAGGCCGAGTTCGGCGTGCCGGTTATTACTGATGTGCACGAGCCTTGGCAGGCTACCCCGGTGGCAGAGGTGGTGGACGTGCTGCAGTTGCCGGCCTTCTTGGCGCGCCAGACCGACTTGGTGGTGGCATTGGCCAAGACCGGCAAGCCCATCAACATCAAGAAGCCGCAGTTCCTTAGCCCGTCTCAAGTTCTCAACATCGTCGAAAAATTCAAGGAGGCCGGCAATGACCAACTCCTGCTGTGCGACCGCGGTACCTGCTTTGGCTACGACAACCTGGTAGTCGATATGCTGGGCTTTGGCGTAATGAAGAAGGTCACAGGTGACCTGCCGATCATCTTTGACGTCACCCATGCCTTGCAGCAACGGGATCCCGGTGGCGCAGCTTCGGGTGGCCGTCGTCAGCAGGTAGTAGAACTTGCGCGTGCTGGCATGGCAGTGGGTCTGGCTGGCCTGTTTCTGGAAGCTCATCCCAACCCGGATCAGGCCAAGTGCGATGGCCCGAGTGCGTTGCCGCTTCACAAGCTCGAGCCCTTCCTTACACAGATCAAGGCGATTGATGATCTGGTCAAGTCCTTTCTGCCGCTGCAGATTGACTGATCGCCTCAGTATGAATGCCGAGCAGTCACGAGTTGCTGCTGGAGTCCTGTCGCGGGGTATCTTGCGGTTGCCGTTTTTGACGGAATGGATGAGGTGTGAAGTCAAAGCCGTATCCTTCACTACGACCGCCAACAAATTGTTTGCTATTTTGGGCTGGGGTCGTCGACCGACGACGAGCAGGGCTTTAGCTTATGCCAAACGCCATAGCCTTCCATTTTGGGCGTTGGAAGACGGTTTCCTTCGTTCACACGGTACGGGAGACAACTTTCCACCTTTGTCGCTTGTGGTAGATGATATTGGTATTTATTACGATTCTACGAATCCCAACGCATTGGAGAAGTTGCTTTCTTGCGAGTCAGACATCATGTCGTGTATTTCAGATGATCCTACACGCGCAAAGTCTCTGATTCAACAGCATCGCCTGAGTAAGTACAACCATGCACCCGAATTCCATTTTTCGGCTTTGCGCAACGATAATGAATATCGCGTATTGGTAGTTGATCAGACTGTTGGCGATATGAGCGTGAAACTTGGAGGAGCTTTAGCCGAGACATTTACTCACATGTTGGCCGCAGCGTGTGAAGAGAATCCGAATGCCGTTATTTATCTAAAAACGCACCCTGAAGTGACATCGGGCCGAAAGTGCGGCTACCTCACCCAAACCCAACCGACTGCTCGTATCGTGCTTTTGCACGAAGCCATAAACCCTCTGATGTTACTGGCTCAAGTCGACAAGGTATATGTGGTGACCAGCACCATGGGCTTTGAAGCGCTACTTGCTGGTAAGCCCGTCGTGTGCTTCGGCGTGCCTTGGTATGCCGGCTGGGGTCTAACCGACGATAGGTGCAAAGACTCTTCGGCATGGGCCCGTCGCACGCGGCAACGATCGGTCGATGAGTTGTTCGCTGCCGCCTACATCCATTACACCCGCTACCTAAACCCGGTCACCCATAAACGCGGAACTATCATGGATGTAATCCACTGGCTGATCCGTCAGAAAGAGATGGCCAATCGGCTGCATGGGGAAAATCGAACCGGCCGCGTTATCGGCGTTGGTTTCCGGCGCTGGAAGGCCGCAAATATCAAGCCGATGCTAGGTCTGCATACTTCCCGGGTGTGGTTTGCGGCAAGCGTGAGGGCAGCAGGAAAACTCTCCCCTCTCGCCAATGATTCTCTGGTCGCATGGGGTGGAATCCTTCCGAAGGGATTGCATGAATTGGCAAGCGATTCCGGTGCGAAGGTGCTGCACGCCGAGGATGGCTTTATCCGCTCGGTGGGTCTCGGTTCGGATCTTATCCGTCCGCAGTCACTTGTTCTTGACGAGCGCGGGATTTATTTTGATGCTACGCGCGAATCAGACCTCGAGCACATTCTCAACACGGAAACTTTCAGCCAAGAAGAATTCGTCACAGCACGGAAGGTGCGTGAGCTGATTGTCGAGCACGGCATTACGAAATACAACCTTGAGCCCCGCCATACCGTAAGCTGGGCGACAGCCGGTCGGCGAGTAGTGTTGGTACCAGGCCAAGTGGAAGACGACGCCTCCATCCGCTTGGGCTGCACGACGATAAGAACCAATCTGGCACTTCTTCAGGCAGTGCGCAATGCCAACCCCGACGCGTTTATCGTCTACAAGCCTCATCCCGACGTGCTGAGCATGAACCGCAAGGGAAAAGTGGCGCTGGAGGCCGCGCGGCGCTTTGCCGATCACGTGGAAACGGAAGTGTCCATCGTGAGTTGTATCGAGGCTTGTGATGAAGTGCACACCATGACCTCATTGAGCGGCTTTGATGCTTTGCTGCGCGAGAAGATCGTGGTGACTTACGGCCAGCCTTTTTATGCCGGCTGGGGATTGACCACCGATTTGGCGGAAAACCCGATCGCATTCGCTCGAAGAACTCGCCGCCTCAGCTTGGATGAACTCGTCGCAGGTGCGTTGCTGCGTTACCCGATCTATTGGGACTGGGAATTGCGCGGCTACACGACATGCGAGGCGGTCTTGCATCGTATTGTTGAGCAGCGATCGGCACTTGAAGCCAGCGGTGGCTTGCACAAGTTGCGGGTAGGTTTTATGCGTCGGCAGGCGCGCAAGTTACGGATATTGGCTCGGGCCTGGCTAGGCAGTTTGGGAGTTCTGCGCGGGCCGGTTTAAGGCGCTGTCTGCTGTGGTCGGCGTTGATTGAAGCTGACTGATTTTCCGCTTATCTATTCAAAGCTATTGAGCTGTTCTTCGATTTTTTCCAGCGATTCAGTGGCGCTGATACTTGTTGGATCAGGCAAGCGTGCAGTGTGCATCAGTCGTAATTCAACGGGAATGCTCGGCAGTTGCATCGCAATCGCAATAGCCAGTCGATGCTGGCCACCCGGAAGCGCGACGACTTCGCCGGTTGGCCCGAGGGCAATGCCGAGATTCGATTCGCCGAAGTTTGTTCGCCACGAGCGGATCGCGGAGCTTGAGTTCAAGGTGGTTGCAATGCGGCGGGCTTTTTCGATGGACACCAAGCCGTGCGTTTGAATGGAATTGAACAGGCTGATGAAGCGTTCAAAGTACAAATTGATTTTCTCAATAGTGTCCAAAGCTGCTTTGTTGCGGGTTGGCGCGATTCCTCTTTCCAGTCGCTTGAGATAGTTTTCATAGGCAGGAGTGGACATGTAATCCAGACTGGCTGAGTGCAGCTGCATGGCTTCGATGTAGACAGGCGTTTTTGCAATCGGATTTAATGTCGGGCCCCAGTCGGCAGCGCAGAGGAAATAATCGTTCACGTGGTAGAGGCGCTCGCCCGCATGTACCCAGTCGTGCAGCCGAAACGTGAGTTTCTTCGGGTCGATGGAAAGGTTGATTTGCTCTCCCAGGGCCGCTTTGCCGTACGCCATGGGGAGGAACAGTGGTTTATTGGTGGGTTCTTTCAGAGCTCGGTGCAGAACGAAGCGGAGGAGGCTTGGCGACAGGCGCTTCAGCGATTTTGCACTGACATCGTGAAACAGGTTGAGGAAGGCTCTTTTTTCTCGAAGTGACAGTGGAATGTCGCTTGGTCGTTGTTTTTTTAGTTCCATTGTCGGTGTTTCAATGGTGCTTGGCGGTGTTTGTGGGTTGGGTTATTTGTCGAGCGGGTGCTGCTGGTATCCGTGCGGACTGTAGGTTCGCAACGTCGTTTGAGGTTTCGATAAAGACCCTGGACCCCTGCCTTCGCTGGGGGGACGATTTTGGGGCTGACCGCTTTTCAACCGTCATGGCAGCGGAAGTTTATACGACGCAGATAAGCGAGAAAACTTCCGGTGTACAACGAATGCCGCAGGCTTCGATAAAGACACTGGATCCAGGCTTGCGCCGGAATGACTATTTGGGCGGCTCGGAGATTCCGACCATCGATGGGGCTGGATGAAGATGCCATGGAAGAGCAAAGGGAGGGGAAAGATTCTTCCCTGACTTGTATTTCTGCTGCACTAGCGCCAGCAGTTCCCTGTTTCATGTTGAATGACCTCAATCGCTGAAGGAATCGAGTTACCTATGATGTTGCCAGTGTGGCAAATATCGAGGTGCTCATGTTTGCTTGGAAGTCGCTTGCGCTGGCTGCGGTAGTTCTCAACCCCGCGCCATTGGTTGCGGAACCCCTGCCGGCGACCACGCCGGATTCTCAAACGCCTGGATTTTGGCTGACACTGGGATGGCTCTCG